>Ga0299906_10000305_pt1 | contig 47973 bp, 25 predicted proteins | sample RVTome_14_FD_200259 | JGI IMG/M metagenome (GOLD analysis project Ga0299906, IMG submission 200259) | Soil microbial communities from uranium-contaminated site in the Upper Colorado River Basin, Wyoming, United States - RVT145D125 (version 2) ... | reverse complement strand
TTACCCATCGCCATCCTCGTCCTCCCTGACTACTTACATGCATGTCGAACTGCCTGTATGATCCCCAACGCGACGGCAGACGTCAATCAAAAAGCGGCGGCACGCAGGAGACTTTTACCACGGGCTGATAGGGCTCGTCGGCGACCACGTCGAGCAGGCCGTCGGGATAGCGCGTGATCGACTCATCGAAACGCGCGGCAAAAGGGCGCACGAAACTGACGAAGTCCGCGGCGAAGAGAATCAAGATTGCGTAAGCCGGAGACCCTCGCCACGGGCGCGATTTGGCGAGCAGCAAGGCGCCGGCAGCCAGAAGCGTAAGGACCATCGCCCGGATCAGTTCCGCGCCGGCGCGGGAACCGGTGGTCGCCAGAAAGGCCGCGTCGTCGGGCGCGGGGCGGCGCGAATAGTTCTCCCCCTGGGAATGCCGCCACTTAACGAGTCCGGCCCAGTTCGAGTCGGCCGAGCCGTGGCCCGGGATGTAGTACAGGTACAAGCCGACTGACAATACGAAAAGTCCCAATGCGGTAGCCAGCGACGCCCGGTAGCTCCAGTTCGCGGGGGAATGACCTGACACAGCTTTTGGTTTCCGCTCACGGGAGCGGGCGGGTTTTGGCGGCGGCGCCGGGGAATGGAATCGGCGGCACCAGGCGTCGAGTCCGAAGGCGGCCAGCGTCACGAGACAGTAAAGCGAGACGAGCGTGAACTTGGCGGGAGCGCGGAAAATGTCGAAGCCCGGCACATGATCGAAGAGGATGCGAAAGATCGGCGTATGCTTTCCGAGGCCGACGATGAAGAACGCCGCGGCGCAGAACAGCAAGACGGTGGCGCGCCGTCGCGGGGCGCTGAGGATGCCGCCCGCCGCGGCGATGAGCGGCACGATTCCAATGTAAATCCACATCTCCCAGAAGAAATTACGCCCCCAGTAATGATCGACGCCGGGGACATTGAGGGTGCCGAAGAAGCGGGGGCACAGGAGCGTGACGATGTTTTCCGGGGCGAAGGAAAAGGACGTGCAGAAGTTGTACGTCGATTGGCTGCGAAATGAGTTCACGGCGAAGTCGATGGAAGGGAGCAACTGCACGGCCGCCAGCCCAGTCCCCAGGAGCAAGGCCAGCCCGAGTGTGGAGATCGCCGACAACTCGCGGCGAAGGGCGGGGACCGTTCTGCATTGCGTCACGGCTGACCCGCCGACGTAGCAGAGCATGAACAGGGAGAAGATGAACGTGAACTGAGGGAAGCCGGAGAAAATCAGCAGCGCGTAGGCGGCGGCGAGCCCGGCGAGATTCCCGATACGCCCGTCGCGGCGGTAGCGCTCCCAGAACATCAAGATGAATGGCAGGGAAACCAGGCCCAACATGCGGTTGAGGTGCCCGGCGTAGATAATGCCGACGATGGCGCTGGAGAAACTCCATGACAGAGCGCCGCAGAATGCCGCCGGGCGGCTCAGTTCCAGCGCCCGAAGGAACCCCCAGAACCCCAGGCCGGTCAGCATCGTTCCCAGCGCCCATTGCCAGTTGATCGCGACGCCGGTGGGCAGCAAGGCGTACAGCACCGAGAACGGATGAAAAAACGCGCCCTGACCCTCAGCCAGAAACGGCACGCCGAACATGATGTGCGGGTTCCAGAAGGGCGCCTGCCAGTCGCGCCAGCCCTGCCCCGTGTAGTGGTTGAAGAAATAGAAAAACGACGGATTGTCGCAGCGGCGCTGCCCGAGGACGGTGCCCTCCGGGTGGACGAGCTGCACGGCGAAGGGTAGCAACAGCACCAGGCCGAGAATCACCGCGGTCATCCGCGAGGATCGCCAGGGCGAATGCGGGTGGGCGGATTGTTCTACGGTGTCTGCGTGGGGCGATGGCGATTCGCCGGCGGCGGCGGCGCCCGGCGAGAAAGAGGAGCGAGTCGATTTTGCGGCGCGCTTCTTTGCAGGTGGCTTCGCCATGACGATTACGAACGGGCCGAGGGCGGCCCGGCCTGCGAGAGGCGGCCCCGTTAGCAGGAGAGGGCCCGGCTCGCAGGATACGCCGCACCTGACGATCTGAATCGATTGGCGGGAGGTGTCAACGCGGGCGGTCTCAGCGCCGCGCGGATGGCCGACTTGCCCCGGGACTCTTCCTGGCCGTCGGGCGCTGCTTGGGCGCGGCGCTGCGCGGCGGTTTCTTGGCCGCCGCCGATTTCTCCTTGCCAGTGCGCTTTCCCATGGACTTGATCGCCGACTCGTAGAGCTCGATGAACTTCTTGGCCGGCACGCGCCGGATCGCCTCGCCGATGACATTCAGCGGCAGGTCGTCGATCTTCTTGAAACGGATGCACGACTTGCCCATGTCGAGCTTCTTGCCGGACTTGGCCCATTCCCTTCGGAGCCACGCCTCGTGCTGCGGTTCGCCGTAGCACATGAGGTACAGGGACAGGTGGTTCTTCTGCGACGCCAGGCCCGCGAAGGGCAGCGGCTGCGTTGGATCGCAGTGATAGCCGGCGGGAAAAACGCTGAGCGGCAGGTAGTAGCCGATCATCCCGTACTGGATTCCCTCCTCGAATCCCTTCGAGAGGTTCTTGCGAACGACATCGCGGACGGCCTCGATGGCGGCGCGGCGGTCGGCGGGCAACTCCGCCAGATACTGGGCGACGGTAGTGGCTTTGCTTTGCATGCGGCGATTGTACCGAAAGTGGACGGAGTGCAACACCCCCGGGGCTGCGAAGCGAGAGCGCGGGCCTGGCGGAGGGTAGAAAGCGAAATGGGCCCGGAGAATGCGATCGGGCAGGAAACTCGACGCCGGCGACGTGTCGATCCGTCATGCCGATGCGAATCGCCGTTCAACCCGGCCGGTGCAGGGTCCGTCGCCCCCCTCCCCCCCGCGAAAACAGCCGCCGATCGGACTCGAACCGATGACCTGCGGTTTACAAAACCGCTGCTCTACCAACTGAGCTACGGCGGCAACTTGTTGTAAATTCTTCTCTTATGGTCGATTTGACGCACGGGTGCGGCCGACACATTCGCCAGGTTTCGGTTGGCGCCAAGGATGCCGGACGCGATCGCCGTTGCCATAACCGTGACCATCAGGAGAGATTATGATCATCGAGCTGAAGTTTCAAGAACCGCTACTCTCTGCGGGAAAAAGGGCGCAGTATCAATTCGGAAGCGGGTGAGAATTCGAGGGGGAAGGGGCCTCGCATACACCCCTGCGGCTCGATCAGTGCTTCGACGAAACTCTCCAATCAACGGTTGGTTCTGATGTCGCCTTTGCGAATGGCGGGAAGCTCCGGTCGCGGCCCATCGCAGCCAGCTCCATGCGGAGGATACGCAAGTCCCAGAGGTGTACAACCCCGTTCCGATTGGTGAATTGTGCAAGGAGCGATCCCTCGGGACTGAACGCGATGGACTTCGTGGAATAGCTCTCCGGGGGTTCCAGGGTCGCGACTTCTTTGAGTGTCGCCGTATCTATCAATCGCAGACTGGTTGGAGCCGTCGAAATAACCAGGAATCGGCCATCCGGCGAGAAGCCGCGGAGCGATCCTTGGACCGGCGAGCGTCGAAGCAGCTCCCAGCTTTCAGTCCTCCATAGCGCCAGCCCCTGATCATCGTTGGTCGCCAGCATGGTGCCATCCGTAGAGAATTCAACGTTTGAATTGCCTGGGAGTTGGAGCGTTGTCACGCGACGCCCAGTGCGCGCATCCCACACTTCGGCACTGGAGGCATACCATATTCCGATGGCGACCCAACGGCCGTCCGGGCTCAGGCGCGTGCCGCCGGCGCGGCGCCCGCACTTGATGAGCCGTCCTGGCGCGCTGCCGGCGGGCACGCGCCCTGCGGCGGGATCGCCAAGATGCAAGACCTGGAAGTCCCCGACGATATTGTCACCGGACAATGCGGTGGCTCCGTCGGCACTCAGTTGAATCGTATCTACGGCGCGCTCGCTGCAGACGAGAACCGGCTCGCCAATCTCGATGTGACCGGGTTCGACTTTCAGTGGCCATCGAAACAAGCCGCTCTTCGTACTCCCGATCAGGAATCGGCCGCCCGAATCCAAAGCCGTGGGATAAACGTCATTGAGCGTCTCGCAGACCAGTTCATGTCCCGACCACGGCTCATATATTCTGGTGACCGCGCGATTGTCAAGCACATTAGACATCAACAACAAGCCGCTGCGCGGCTCGAATGCGCCGCCGGCGTAGTTCGTTGCCTCGGCGAAATCCGCGGGCACAAGGCACTGGCGCGGCGCACGATTTTCGAAATGCAGAAAGTCGATGGCCAAACCCTTGCCCGCGCCGACAAGACCCATCAGTAGGCGATCATCCGATCCGAACTCCGGGAATGCCAGATTAATCCGCAAAAGCACGCGCTGGGTGCGAACATCCCAAAGCACGGACTGGCCGTCCCAACCGTACGACAACAGGAGGCAACCATCGTGGGAGAAGGCAAGATGGACGATCTGGGCCTCATGACCCGCTAGAAGCGCGACGCGCCGCCGTGAAGCGGCATCCCAAACTTCTACACCGTTGAAGGCTGCTCCGGCCACCAATGATCCGTTGGGTTGCCACGCGACCGACCAGGAGATGTTCGGTGAATCGAAGATCGGCTCCTGTTTGCCGCTGTCCAGATTCAACAGTCTCGCGGATTCGAAATTACCGTGGTAGAGCACGAGGCGATGTCCGGTGGTATCAAAAGTCAGATACGAAGGATCACGATCGAGGCCGATCCGCTGTACGACACGCATCGTTTCAAGGTCGTAGATATGAATAGCGTGATCGATGCGCCCGATGGCGAGTCGTCGCCCATCCGGGGAAATATCAAATCGGGCCCGAAAGGGTACGTCGTCAAGTTCAAGCGCGGGTTTGGCCTCTCCGATTCTCCAAACCTCGATACGACGAAGGCCGGCCGGAGGATCGAAGAGTCGAACGAAGATTGAACCGCGAAGAGCGAGCCGAAAAATCTCGTTGATCCCGGCCGTGGGAGGCGGAACGCGACACGTCTCGACTCCGTCGTCGAACCGGACCATGCTGACCCCGCCATCCGGATTTGACACGGCGCAGCGGTTTCGATCGACATCAAAGCAAGTAGCTCCGCCGCGTTCAATTCGACGCAGGGGTTTCAGATCGGCCATAGCCAGTGCCGCAATGGCCTCATTTCGAACCTCCAACGTGGGGTCTATCTGAGCCGCCCTGGTCAGGGCCTTCAAGGCCTCATAACGTTGGCCGGTGCGCCCGCTCCGCCGGATCGCCCGGGCCTGAACCACCAGGGAGTCGTGCAGATTATGGATTGCCTCACGCTCGGATCGGCTGGCCCTGATCGACAGAACCGACATCACAACCGTCGATCCGGCAAGCAAGGCCAGGAACAATCCCGCCACGGCCACTGGAATCCGATGCCGCCGGAACGACTTGCGTAACACATACCACGCGCTGTCGCGCTTGGCTTCGATCGGTTCGTCGGCCAGATAATGTCGGAGGTCACGGGCCAGCTCCCCCGCGGACTCATAGCGACGCTCGCACTCCTTGGCCAAACACTTCAGCGTGATCGTGTCCAGCTCATCATTGATGAAGCGGCAAACAACGCTTGGTCGGCTGGGCTCGACGCGCATGATCGCGCCCAACACATCGTGAAGACTGCCGATCACCGCATACGGAAAGCGGTCAGTCAGTGCTTGATAAAGCATCACGCCGAGAGAATAGACATCCGTCCGAATATCGATCTGATCCGTCCCCCCGGCCTGCTCCGGACTGGCCCAGGGCAGGGAGCCCATGAACTGGCCGGTTACCGTGACACCCCTGGCTCCGTCGCCCTCCGGGGAATTCAGTTTTGCCAGACCGAAGTCCAGAACGTGGGGCTCGCCTGCCTCGTCGATGAGCACATTATGCGGTTTCAGGTCACGATGTATGATGCCGCGCAGATGGGCGGCATGGACAGCATCGCAGGTTCTTGCGAACAGATCGAGGATCTGGCGATGAGCGATCTTTGAGCTTCTTGAGTTCCGCTCGAAGGGCGAACTGGAACGAGCCGCATTCGAATCGGGTCCGAATTGGTCGGCGATCCACCGGTCCAGCGGCAATCCCTGGACATAATCCATGATGAAATAGGCGCTGCCCGACGCAATGCCGCTGTCGATAATGCCCACGATATTGGGGTGATTGAGTTGACCCAGTATCTGCACCTCGCGCTCGAAGCGGGCGCGGTCAATGGCCCCGCTGAATGGCCCGGCACGCATGATCTTGACCGCGACAGTCCGCCCCGTTGAGCGTTGCCGAGCCCGGAATACCACTCCCTGCCCCCCGCGATAAATTTCATCCGCGATCTCGTATCCGGGCAGCAATAGAGGAATCGGCATGTCGCCGAGAGAAGCCCCTTCCTGAAGTTGGATCACGGCTCCGGCAGCCTGGCTCCGGGCGGAGGCAACGAGCGCGCGAACCCTCGTGCGGCGGGTGTCATCCACAGGATTGAGGTCTTCTCTCATGAATTCTGAGGATCATTCCTCTTGACTCAGCGTTCGACGGATCAGCCCTGTCACGTGGATTAGATAAGCCGCGAGGCAGAACCGAGTGTGTGACCGAGGCATTCCCGTGCCCGAGCGAGCAGCATGCGGACAGCCCCGTGCGAGCGGCCCATTCGCTGGCCTACTTCCGGCGCGGAAAGCCCATCGAGTTCGTAGAGGCGCAGGACCTGCTCATAGTCAGCGGGCAGCTTGCGCAGGGCTTCGTCCACGACCCCGATCAGTTCCCGCCGGGACGCGGCGCGGCTGATCGTGGTGGTGGATCCAACGATGTTATCGAGAAGAGAAGCATACGACTCATCGTTGGGTCCGGCATGTACGCGCCTGCCCGGCGATGGTCGCTTCTCGCGCTCCAATTCCCGAATGGCGTCGCGGAGGTTGTTGTCCGCGATTCGTCGCAGCCAACTGAGAAAGGAGCCCGGCCCCGCCGGCACGAAGCGACGAATCCGCAGAAATGCCTCCAAACAAGTTACTTGCAGCACGTCGTCAGCGCCCACCACCCCACGATATTGCGCTGATATTCGGGCCTCCAGTTCGGCGTGAAGTCGGACTCCGAGGCTTTCAAGCAGCGTCGAGAGCGCGATTTCGTCGCCCGCCACCGCGTCCAGGATCAACTGCTCAATGTCCATCGTCCATTCCCGGCTTGCCTGAACTCCACAACCGTTGCCAGCCGCAATTCTAAACGAACGACCACCAAAATCCGTCGGTGCGTGACAGGCGTGAGTCTCCCGTCGCTAGGCATCAAGACCATGGACGTAAGGAAGATACCGTGTTTTCCCAGGAGAGAGCGGCGCAATCGCCAAAGGCCAAATGGGCCATGTCGATCTCTAAAGGCAGACGAAAGATGAACTTATTATCGGCTCGATCGGACCGATGTGCGTTGCCCTGCGGACTTGCGGCGGTGTTGATCGGCGCGGCGGCCTCGACGGCCGGCGCTCAGTGGACCGTGACCAACCTCCACCCCGCTGGGATGTTCGGGTCGCGTGCTAACGGCGTGGGGGGCGGCCAACAGGTGGGCTACGCCCAGGAGCCCACGCTGGGCAACCCTCGCGCCAGTCTGTGGAGCGACACGGCTGCCTCGTGGGTGAACCTGGCCCCCGCGGCGACACCGTACTCGTTGGCCTACGGCGCGGACGCCGGTCAGCAGGTGGGTGAGGTCTATACAGACGGCTTCCCTCGCGCCAGTCTGTGGAGCGGCACCGCCGCCTCGTGGGTGAACCTGCACCCCGCCGGACCGCCGACTAACTCGAGTGCGTTCGGCGTGGGCGGCGGCCAGCAGGTGGGCAGGACCTACTTGGGCGGTTATCACGCAGCCCTGTGGAGCGGCACGGCCGCCTCGTGGGTGGACCTGAACCCTCCGCCCGATCCCGGCACGGGTTATACACATTCGTCAGAGGCCTACGGCGTGGGCGGCGGCCAGCAGGTGGGCCATGTCGTCGCCACGGGCGGCGTGACCAGCGCCAGTCTGTGGAACGGCTCGGCCGCCTCGTGGGTGAACCTGCACCCCGCCGGGGCGGGGGCGGATATCTCGCAGGCCTTCGGCACGGACGGGCTGCAGCAGGTGGGCATTGCCCGGATCATGTCGACCACCGTAGTAGCCGCCAGCCTGTGGAGCGGCACGGCCGGCTCGTGGGTGAACCTGAACCCCGCCGGGGTGACCACAGGGCGTGCCAACGCAGTGCATGGCGGCCAGCAAGTGGGCCGGGCCACTGTGGGCGGAGTTTCGCGTGCCAGTCTCTGGTCCGGCACCGCCGCCTCGTGGGTGGACCTGCACGCGTTCCTGCCGGCGGAATTCACCGGCTCCGAGGCCTATGGCATCTCCCACGATGGAGGCTTCACCTATGTGGTCGGCGTGGGGTTCAACAGCGCGACCCAGCGCGGCGAGGCGCTGATGTGGGTTGCGGCGGCGCCCGCGTGCTGTGCCGGCGATTTCGACGGCAGCAACACCGTCACGGATGCGGATCTTCCCGACTTCGTCGCCGCGCTGCTGGCCGGTGACCCCTGCCCGGCCCCGCCCGCCTGTTGCCCGAGTGATTTCGACGCCAGTGGAATGGTCGACGGCGCCGACATGCCCGGATTCCTCGCGACACTATTCGCCGGCGGCGCTTGCCCGTAGCGGCTCGCGCCACGCCAAGAACCAACCGAAGCATGAAGCAAGACCAAGAACACTCCATCAGCACGAAACGGGTGTTGCGACAACCCCAGAGGCGGGATCGTGTCGTCTCGAGCGCCTTCGACGGGCGCTAGCGATGTCAAGAATGCGATTGGGAAGCGCCAAGATGCGTCAAAATTGGATTACAAAACCGCTGCACTGCCGACTGAGCTACGGCGGCGTGCCGGAATGATTCAATTATCGTCGATCGCGGCGGCCCAAGCACACCGGACATCTGCCATCGTCGGAGCGGGGTAACGAGCCGAATCGACGACCCGGCGGCCGGGGCGCGAAGGTCCGGCTGCGATTGGGGTCGGGCGGAATCTCCCTGATTAATGACCGGCGCGGCTGCGATGGGATGTTCGCCGCGCCTTTTTCTTATCTGGCCGCGCGGCTCAGTGCACGGATGGATACAGATTCTCAAACACGTAGTCCGCGACGCGATTGCCCATGACGATGCCCTCGGACTTGTCGAACTCCCAATGGATGCCGAGGTAGATCCGGCTTTGGCCGTTCTCCTCCTCGGCCTGCGACAGACTCGTGAACGATCGCGGGACCAGGGGGCGCGTGTTGCCCTGGCTGTCTACCGTGACGCCGTTGAACTCGTCGGACACGAAGGTGAACGCGATGTCATCCGTCCCGAAGAAATGTCGCATCGTCTGGAAGAGGGCGCCGCCGAATCCGGCGTGCCCCGACGGATAGGCCGGAAACGGCGGCGTAAAGTCCGTGCCGGCGTCGTTGCTGGCCGGCGCGCCCAGCGGCGTATAGGTCGGATCGCCGATGGTCAGCGCGTTGTCGTCGCCGAGTCCTGAGGGTCCGGTGCCGGGGTCGGACTCGCGAATGCCGGTGACCGGTCGCCAGAAGTTGTAAAAGTACTTGGATTCCCAGATGGCGATGGCCGCATCGGCCATGGCGACGTTGGTCAGGGCCAGGAGCCGCGACAGTTCGACGACGTCGAGCTGACGGTCGGTGGCGATCCGGGTGACGATCTGATTGTAGAGGCGCGGCGGGGCGCACAGACTCGGGGTGCCGTCATAGGCCCAAAAGGTGCCGGTCATGGATTGCTCGTTGGTTCGGATCGTCGGCGTGGTCACGCCGTCGCCGCCGAGCATCTTGACCTGGTCATACGCGGCGGCGTATTCGGCGCTGTTGATCGCCGGCGGCGGCGGCGAGCGGAACTGGTTGGCGCGCGTCATGACGAACGGCGCGACCAGGTACCAATCGTCGCCCAGGGGCGTCTGCCCCGGATTGAGCGGATCGACCCGCCAGTCGCCGGGATCGTTGCCGAACACGTAAGGATTGTCCACGTCCGAGCCGTCGCCGGCGCGGTTCGCCAGGATGGCGGCGGCGGTCTGCATGCCCAGGGCGATGCCGCTGGTCTTGGAGGCGTCGTCGGGAATCTGCGCGAGGTCGGTCGCGAGTTCGGCGTCGAGCCGATCCGCATGGGATGGATACATGCCGACCAGGGAATCGTGCGCCGCCTGGGCGATCGCGGCCTTCATCGAGACCGGCTCCGTCGCGGCGGGAATGCCGAGGTAGCTCTGGTAGTCGCCGACAATCGCGTTGACGGCCTCAAACATGGCGATGTGCACGATGGCCATGGCCCGGCTGGCGCGCGTCGGGCCGAGCTGGTGTCCGAACGTGCGGGTCTCGCCCGCCTGCACGGGCGTATGATCGAGTCCGCTGGTATCGATGGCCAGCATGTTCCATCGCAAAACCCAGCTCCGGGAGGTCGAGCCGGGTCCAAAGAGGACTTCCGACAGAATGTCGCAGCCGCCGAAAGACAACAGCAGGCAGGGAATGGCAAGCCATCGCAAGGTGCGGTGCATCGGTTTTCTTGCTCCGTTTGTCACGAGGAAATGATGCGTCTCTCAGATACCAACCGGTCCGGTTGGCGCTATCGGGCAACACCAGCTTATCCAGCAGACTCGACGGGTTCAATAGGGGTTCACGCGCTCGCCGGGACACGCCAAGCGTTCTCGGACGCCGCCCGCCGCCGACTGCGCGTCCGAGTTTGATTCGGTCCGGGTTTGTTGACCGGTCCGCGGGGCCGTTGCGGTGGACATGACATTCCTGGAAATGCGGTAGAATGGCGGCGTGATGATCCCCAGCCGTCAACGACCATTCAAAAGAGCCGCGGCGATGACGGCGGTGCTGCTATCCGGCTGGTCGTTGACGGGCTGCGAGCGCGCGGGTGACGGCGCGCCCCGCGTCGAGCCGACGGCCGCGCAACCGGCGAACCCGGCAGAGTCAAGTCCCACGGCGAGGGCGTTCGGGGCGGAAGAAGTGGCGCCCGCCGATTCGACATTAGCGTTATCGCCGACCGGGACGCCGGCCGAAAGCGCTTCGGTCACGAGTATGGCGGCGCCGCCGCGGCGCGAATCGCCGGCGGATCGGGCCGAAGCGCCGTCGCCGTCGTCGGCACCCGACGACCAGGCGTTGCGACTTCAGCCCGTGGCCGCGTCGTCGCCGTCCGATGAGGCGTTGGAGTATCCGCTTGAGGAGCGAAGGCATTTCGGGCCGAATGGAGATGTTCGCCGGGTATGGACGGTCAAGATTCTGCCGGACGGCAGCGAAGTCCAGCACGGAACGTGGGTCGCCTTCCACGCCAACGGCCTGCTCTATCTGGAAGGGCAGTATTTCGACGGCGAGCGTCACGGATCGTGGACGTCCTATCATCTCAGCGGAGATCTGCGCGGCGTCGGCGCGTTCAACCGCGGAAAAAAGGTAGGAAAGTGGATTCACTGGGATGAGAGAAAGCAGAAACGGCGGGAATACGAGTGCGTCGACGGCGAATACCATGGCCTGTGGACCGAGTGGGACGATCAGGGCCAGGTCTTCGAGAGCGGCGTGTACGACCACGGGATGCGGCAAGGCACGTGGGTGAAACGAACAGAGGACGGCCGCATGGTCGAGACGAATTGGGAAGGCGGCCGCAGCATCGGCGAGAGGTGACGATGGGGTATGGATCCGCCGCCGGCGGCGCCGAATGTGGCTTCCGCCGTTGAACGTCATCGCCGGGCGTGACTGAATCGTCACGTTCCGAGAATCACTTCGCATCGCCTGCGCAACGGCCCCCTTGAAAAACGCCGAGATTCGCAAAGAATTGATCGGCCGGTTCATCCCTTGACGGCGCTTCCGACGATTGCGCAGGCCCGCCCAGGCCCGCCATGCCGATAACTTTTCAGGTATAGTCCCGCCATGTCCAAGCGATTCGCCCGGCTCTGCGTCCTCGTGTCCCTGCTTGGAATCTGCGGCGCCGGATGCGCCACGCAGGAGGAGTGGGACCGCTTCTGGACGAGCTTCGAAGACCCCGGGCAACAGCCCGATCCGCTTTTGGCCTTGCCTTCCAACTCGCGTGCCCTGGCGGGTACGATCGGGCAGTCGGTCACCATCGGCGGACTGAATCTGACGCAGGTGCGGGGATACGGCCTGGTCGTCGGGCTGGCCGATTCGGGCGGCAGCGACGGCCCTGAAGTCGTCAAGCAATACCTGGTCAAGGAAATCCGGCGCAATCAGCGGGTCGGCGGGCCGGGCACGCCGGCCTCGGACCTGATCGAGAGCCGCGACACGGCGATGGTCGAGGTGACCGGCTACATGCCCGCCGGGGCGCAAAAGGGCGACCGCTTCGACGTCGTCGTCCGTGCGCTGGGCTCCCAGACGAAATCGCTATCCGGTGGGCGGCTGGATTTGTGCTCGCTCAAGCTCTTTGCGGAATCGCCGCAGGGCATCATCGAGGGCAAAGATCTGGCGACGGCCAGCGGGCCGGTATTCGTCAGCCCGTTCAATCGAGCGGGCCGGGCGACGAGCAAGGTCGATCTGCGCATCGGGTTTGTCCTCGGGGCCGGGGTTGTGAAGGAGCCGCGTGAGGTTCGGCTGGTGCTCAACGACCCCCGGTACAGCTTGGCGCGGCAGATCATGAATCGGATCAACAGCCGCCACGGCGGAGTAGAGCCGCTGGCGGACGCGAAGAACGCCTCGACGATCGCGATAGAAATCCCGGACGAATGGAAGGACCGCAAGCGCGTCTACCTTCAGCGTATTCTGCACACGACGGTTCAGGGCAGCGAGGACTTCCTCCTGCGCCGGGCCCGCGACCTCAGCGATGAAATCGAGCACCCTGACGCAGCCCTGGATTCCATCGGTCTGGCGTGGGAGGGGATCGGGACGATCGCCATGTCGATCATCAGCGAGCACTATCTGGACGAGGATCCGGCGGCGCGCTTCTACGCGGCGCGGACGGGGCTTCGCCTGGGCGACGTCGATGGGATGAAGATCGTGGCGAAAGCCGCGCTCGACCCCTTGAGCCCCTTTCGGCGTCAGGGCATCGACGAGCTGGGGTTTGCCCGCAACATGCACGGCGCGGCGCTGGCCCTGAGCAAAGTGCTTAGCGACGAGGACTCCGACGTCCGCATTCTGGCCTACCAGTCGTTGCGTCGACAGCCGAGTTCGGCCATCGATTCGCGCGTGCTGGACTCCGACAACCTGATCCTGGACGTGATCGACAGCGGTGGGCCGTTCTTGATCTACGTTCAGCGGCTGAATGAGCCGCGGATCGCGCTGTTCGGTCGGCAGATGCGCTGTCAGCCGCCGGCGCAGTTTCCCGGACAGCGGCGCGACGAGCGCTTTCTGCACCTGCTGGCGACCGCCGCCCCGGATAACGATCACCTGACGCTGATCTACAAGAACAAGTTCTCCGACCTGACGTCGCCGCCGATCGAAGCGCCGCTGGACGTCGGCCCGCTGGTGCGGCTGCTCGGCGATCGATTCGATCTGGACGATGACGGCGAACCGACCGGGCTGGCCGTGCCGTACTCGGAGATCGTAGACCTGCTGGAGACGTTTTGCAGCAGCCGGACGATTCCCGCCCGATTCGTCGCCGAGGAACGAGAGGAGCCGGACGAGGAGGACGAACGCTCCCGACCGGAATCAGAGTATTGAACCGCCAGGCGAGCGGCGGTTTTCGATCCGACGTCCTTGAGCGTCGGTCATGGGGCGGCGGGCCGCAGGATCATCGTGACCTTCGTGCCGATCGGGGGGATGGCGGCGGTGTTGGCGCGCAGCCACAGGGCGTCGTCGGAACTCGAATGGCTCACCGGCAGACTCAGGAGCGAGCTGGGGAAATCGACGACCGTGACGATCGTCCCTTCGTAGTCGGCGTAAAAGGCGCCGTCTTCCATGCGCTGTGAGCCGGTAAAGAGCCACGGCGTGTAGCCCATGGGGCGATCGGCGGCCACGTCCCACATCCAGTCGCAGGCCGATGACTCGACGGTCTTCCCATCGCGCAGATAGCGGACAAGCACATCGACGGGATCGCCCTCGGGCATTCTCACCGTCTTCGTCTCCGGGAAGTATTTCATCGTGTGGCCCGGCGCAAGGCCGATGAGGCCCAGGGCTTCGTAAATCCGCGTGGCGGAAACGTCGGTGCGAAGGATCGTCTCGTGTTCCTTGGGCGTGGGGGCCCGGCTGTAGGCGAACAGCTCGAGATCGGCCTCACGGAGGATGACCTCGGCGTCCACTTCGACCCGCGGGCGGCGGTAGTCGATGCGCAGGCCGGGGGCGTAGTCGACGATGCCGGTCGGACCGGTTGGCGGCGCGGGATCGTCGCGACCCTTTCGGTCCGTCGCGCTGCGCGGCAGATCGGGAGACGGACACGCCGTCGTCACGATTGCGATCGCCGACAACAGCGCGACGACCTGCGCGCGACGCCAGGGCGTCCGCCATTTGATGTCAGTGTGAGCCATCGCCGGCCGCTTCCTCCTTGAGCACCTGGAGTCGCTGCAAGTTGTGAATCGTCATTCTGGCGTATTCGGTCGCGTGCTGATGGTCGGGGCGCAGTTCCATGACCTTCGCGAAGCACTCGGCGGCCAAGGCGTATCGCACGCCGGCGGCGTCCCAGTCGCCCCCGCGCCGGGCGGCATGGCCCAGGTTTCCGTTGGCGACGCCGAGATAGTACCACGCTTCGTAGTAGTCCGGCGCCAGGGCGACCGCCGCTTCGCACAGCGTGATCACCGCCTCGTGCCAATCCAGCGACAGCGGCACGCCGGCGGCGACGCACAAACCGGTCGCCCGCCGCCACGGGCCTCGCTGCGACTGATGTATCTGATCGATCCATGACGCGGCGTCGAGGTCGGATTCGGTGCGGCTGTGCGCCAGGATGACGGGCACGTGCTCGAGGATGCGGCGGACGAAGACGACGGCCGTCCGGTCGACATAGACGAGTGCCCAGTTGGTGTAGTCGCCGATCAGGCGCTTGACGAGCATCTGGGAATTCGATCCGCAGTGGACGAGGACCACGTTGACGCCGTACTCGTCGAACAAGGCGTTGTGATCGATTTCGCCGAGGCCGAGCCGGTAGTCGGTGGCGAGGACGGACTCCTCGTAGGCGAAGGTGTTCGTGTCCACGAACAACTGAAACCGCTTCGGCAACCAGAGCAGCGCGTTGCTGGAGGCGAAATAGTTGACGTAGAGCCGCGGCGAGAGATCCGGCTGCGAGGCGATCCACTCCGCGGCGCCGCGGGCGAAGGCGCGGTCGCTGTAGCCGGCGCCGAACTCGCGGGTGATGCGTCGCTCGTCGAAGTAGAAACGGCCGCTGACGACCGCGAAGGTCCACCAGGACGCCGTGCCGAGGATGGCCAGGACCATCCCGACGCGAATGAGTCGACCGATGCGCCGGGAGGCCGATGACCACGGCTCGGCGGCGCTGAACGCGATCACCGTCAGCGGCGGCGCGGCGAGGGCGAACTGGGCGATGTTGCGGCGCATCATCAGCGACATCGCAATCAGCGCGAAAGCAAACAAGGCGGGGCCGGCGCGGCCGAGTGCCAACAGTCCGATCGCCCCGAAGCCGCCGACGACCAGCAGAATGACGTATGCCCGGATCGTGCGGGCGTTGATCGGCTCGTCGATAAACGAAAACGGCGATTTGAATTCACTGATGGCCGACCAGGGGCTCTGGCCCGACCAGCCCTGATTGGTGGCGCCCATGACCTCCTGCGACTGCAAATAGCCGAGGGTCTCCAGGGGAAAGACGGCGCCGCGGGCAAACCACGGATTGATGAAACAAACGGCGGCCTGGAGCGCGAGCGCGCAGGCCAGGAGTCGAACGGCGTTGGACGATTGTGTCGTCGGCGCCGATTTACCGCGGCGGCGGCGGGAGGCGATGACCGCGTCGATCATCCAACAGCCGGTCAGCAGGAGGCCGACGAGAAAGTAGCTGTGCAGATTGACCCATGCGAGTTGCAGCGCGACGAGCGCCGCGACGCGCGGGCGAGACGTGACGCCACGCGACACGACCACGAGCATCAGCATCATGGCGGCGTAGCTGAACAATTCCGGCCGGAGACTGAATCGTTCGTACGCAGCGGCGGCGGCCAGCAGCCACGCGGCTGCCACCCAGTGCCACGCATCAGTCACCCGTCGGACGATCGCGGCGATGCAGAAAAAGACCGTCGCGATCAGGCCGAGGCGAAGGGCGACGAGACCGGCGGCGCCGGCGACGCGATCGGCGACGGCCATGACGACCTGACTGCCCCAGTTGGCGTTGACGAAATCCCTGGCGTTTTCGGGATAGAGGAACGGGTCGCGATCGACGATCGCGCCGGTCTCGAGAAAATGGCGGCCGTAGGCGACGTGATAGCCGAGGTCGACGCTGGCCAGCTTGATCCAGGCCACCGACAGCACGAAAAGAGCGACGGCGATGGTGGCGGCGATGGCCAGGTAGTCGGGACGCGGCCGGGCCGGCGCCCCGGCGGCCGGCGTGTGCGGACGATCCGCAATGAGTTGGGGGTGCGCATCCATGCCGGTCGGGCAGTATATCGGCAAATAGAAAGGGCCGATCGCCCGTTGTCATGGGGGCGTCCGGCCCGGAATGCGCGAGAATTCAATCGCCGCGGCATGATCCGCGCCGCGGGCGGGGTTCGTTATCCGGCCGCCGAGGTCAGCGTCGGGAAGGCCTCGGCTTCGGCTTCTTCCTGAATGATGATCGTCGGCTTGATCAGGATGAGCAGCACCTGGTCGTCCTTGACGTTCGAGGTGTTGGAAAAGGCGCGCTTGAGGATCGGGATGCGCGACAGGACCGGCACGCCGGCGTCAACGTCGCGCTCCGCGGCGAGCTTCAGCCCGCCGATCAGCAGCGTGCCGCCATCCGGAACCGATACGGTGGTGCGAATCTGCTGCGTGGTCCGCGTGGCCAGTTCGATGAAACCGGAGCCGACCGTCTGGGAACCGCCGAAGAAGACGGTTCGGAAATCGCCGGTGATGGCGGTAAAGGTCCGCACGGTCATCGTGACGTAGCGGCGGTCGGCCGAGACGGTGGCCTGCACGTCGAGCGAGCGGCCGGTCAGGGCCGTATCGACGACGGGGAGAAACGCGCCGGCGTTGTCGCCGACGACGGGTATCAACGCCGCGATGTAATCCTGCTCGATGAACGACTCGAAAGTCGCCCGCTGGCCGTTGAACAGCACGAGGCGGGGGGCGTCGAGGTCGCTCGAACGGCGATCAATCTGCGTGGCGCGGAGCAGGAAGTCCACCTGAATGTTGTCAAGGAAGCTGCCGAAAATCTGGAATGCCGGGGTCGTGTTGGCGATGCCGCCCAGCGAGCCGGCGATGTTCGTGGCGCTGGGCGAGGCGAGATCCAGGGTGTTATTGACGATCGGAATGGGCGTCAGGGTGCCGGAAGCGGGTCCCACGCTGCCGGGCGCGGGAACCAACCCGGGCTGGCCATACGGCTGTCCGAAGGGCTGTGTCGGGAGCGTGATGCCGACGCCGCCGGGAGCGCCGGGAGTGAAGCCCAGCCGCGTAAACTGACGCGGCACGAGGACCGGATTATTGGTGGCCGGATCGAGAATCGTCGTTCGGTCGAAGCCGGCATTGCCGTTGTTCAGGACGACGTCGAGATCGACGCCGATCTGTTCCAGCCAGTTTCGCGAGATCGTGATGTATCGCGCCTCGACGGCGACCTGAAGGGCCCGCGACTGCCGCAACTGGCGCAACAGATCGCGAAGCTCCTGATGGGCCGTCGATGTCTGAGTCACGATGATCTGCTGATTCAGGGCTTGGATGGAACCGACGTTTCCGCCCGCCTCGCGCCAGCTTTCCGGATCGATCGTTTGCTGAATGAGTTGGATGATCGGCTCGATCGGGTCCTCTTCCTCGTCTTCTTCTTCGTCATCATCGTTGCCGCCGCCGCCGCCGCCGAAGAGCCCCTGGCCGCCGCCGCCGCCACCGCCACCGCCGCCGCCGCCGGCGCCGCCGCCGCCGAGGAATCGGCCGCCGCCCAGCCCGCCGGCCTGACCCTGATTCTGACCGACCTGGTCGAGATTCAACTGTCGGCCGCGGAAGGTCGGGACGGAGATGATGAGGTCCTGCACGTTATAGACGCGAGTCAGCGTGCGACGGCTCAAATCCTCCTTGGTCGAGACCTGAATGACGCCGTCGTCGATTTCGTAGGCCAGCTCGGTTTCACCGGCGCCGACCGCGTCGAGGATCAGTTGCAGGGCCTTTTCAAACGTGACGTCGTTGAGCTTGCCAATGGTCACCTCGGTGTCGCGCTCGATCGCCACGGCCTCCAGGGCCGCCCAGTTGGCGACGAGGTTCAGCCCGGTCAGGGCGCGAATCGTGTCGATGACCTCCTCGAACGGCCTGGCGTCGAAGCGAAGCTCCGGAGCGCGCGTGCGCAACTTGCGGCGGACCGTGCGATTGGCCTCGGGCTCGGCGGCCTCCTCGGCGCCCTGGCGCTTGGCCGTGATCTCCGGCCAGTCCTTGGGATAGTTAATGTCCTTGTGCCAGGGGATGCCGGCTTCGGTATTCTCGTGGATGAGGTCGACGATTTCTTCTTCGCGCGTCCGGAAATTCTCATGGGCCCGGATATGCTGGGCGAAATCGCCGAGGGTCTCGATCAGCGTGGCTGCGGAATCATTGTCGGGGTCGATGGTCAGGACCTGTTGCAGGACCTGAACGGCATCCTCGTAGCGCCGTTCGCGGCGGAGCTCCTCCGCCTGGTCCATGAGTTGCTCGACCTGGCGGCCCTTGATGTCCCGAATCTTGTCCAGCCGCTCTTGTTCGGACTGGGCGATCTCCTCCTGTTGCATGCGAACGAGCCGTTCGTCGTATTCGCGCTCGCTCTCGTCAAGAAACAGGCCCAACTCCTGCGCCTGCGCCCGGAGGTCCTCGTACTTGGAGGCCGGCGACGCATATCGGCGGTTCAGCTCGACAGTCTGCCGGGCAAGGTCCAGCAGGCGGCGGGCCTCTTCAAAATCGTCGTTCACGATCGCCTGCCGCATCTTGCGCTCGGCCTCGGCATAGGTCTGAACGGCCTTCTGCCACAGAAGCTCATGCTCGACCGAAAGCTCCTCCACCAGCGACGACGAACCGCCGGAAGCAGCGGGCGAGGCGGTCGAGGGGGCGACGGGCTTCATCGTCCCGGTCGCCTCCGATTCCGATGCCTTGACAATCGCCACCTTCGGCTCGGCCGGGCTCTGCGGCGCCGGTTCGGCGGCGGCCGGTGAATCGCCTGCGGGCTCCGCGTCTTTCGCCAGTTCCGCCAGGCGGGCCTCGGCGCTGGCCTTCAAATCCGCCGGCGCGAAGGCGTTGTCCTTGACACGGGCGTAAAGCCGCCGGGCCGCCTCGGCGTCGTCTTCTGTCATCGCCGTTTCGGCGCCGTCGAAATCACTTCGGGCCTCGGCAATGGAGGCGAGGGCCCGCTCGGTATCGGAAAGGACCTTTTGAAACTGTATCTGAGCGTCGTCGTCCTCAAGATCGTCTTCGTCAATCTCTACGAGCAGGGCGTGAGTGGCTTCGTAGTCGCCGTTCTTGAAAAGCTCGACCGCCTCCTTCAGCTTGTCGGCGGGCGACGCGTCGTCCGCCGCGGCGACGACGGAGGCCCAGGCCAGACAAACCATCACGGTCAACGCGCTGGCGAGAATGCGTCGGATCATGACTCCGCTCCTCTTGGCTTACTTATCCCTACGGCAACCGGCAGGAACCGCCGAGACCGCGCTTCACGTCTGGTTGTTCTCGTTGCCGTGGTGATGACCGGCGTGCGTACCCATTCGCTGACCGCATGAGGCCGGCATGTTGACCCCGTTGGCAGGCGGCGTCGACTGGATCGACACCGTGGCTGCGGCCCTTAACGGTCTTGGCTATTAGAATTTACGCCTACGGGCGACGCATTGCAAGCCCCGACCGGCTTTGACGGCCGACAGGGGACGGCTCATGGAAACATATTCGGCCGCTGTTGACGCTACCCCTGCCCTCGAACGAGCGGAAACGTCCGCAATACCTCGATGCACCGGCGCTTCGCGCCTGTCGCGCTCGATCGCCTCCCGTGGATCGCATTGTGTGCCCACAACCATTGCTTTTGGTGCCCGCCAGAAGGCGATGAGCTCTCGTTTGTCGCCGCCGCCGTTTATCGCCCCTAACTCCATTTTTTACAAAGATTAACGGACTTCATCACTCCGTTAACCGTACCCGATATTTCGAACACGACTGACGGGACGAAGTAGGGTAGGGAAACCCCCGATGCAGGGGGCCCTTGGAGGGGCCGATAGAGCCATCAGGCGTGACGAATCGTCGCAATTCGTCCGCCATCCGGCTCCTCGGATTCCCCGCCGCATTCCGGTCGAAATCCGGATAGGGCCGTCGAATCGTCTCACCGACCGAGCGTCGGTCTTCGACGGAAAAAATGGCGGCCAAAGCGGAGGGCGTCATCACACATCATGGAGGCGGCACGTTCAATCGGATCACCGCTGGCGAGTGAGCTCAAGTCGCTTTTCTCCAGGGTGAAGATGCCCAGCAGCCCGGCGGTGGCCACGCGCATCCTCGCCCTGGCGGACAACCCCAGGGCAACGGTTCAACAATTCGCACGAGCCATTTGCGCTGACGGCGCGCTGGCGGCGCGGTTGATCAAGATGTGCAATTCGGCGGCGCACGGACTGGCGACCCGCGTGACGACGATCGAACGCGCGGTGGCCGTGCTGGGCCTCGGCCGCGTGCGGACGGCGGCGCTGGGTTTTCATCTCGTAGGCCACCTCAACAAGCTCGGCGGCGTCCCCTTCGACATGAAGGCGTATTGGCGAACGTCGGCGCTGCGGGCCTGCATACTCCGCGAAGTGGCTCAGCGCGTCGTTCCCAACCTGGCGGAGGAAGGTTTCCTCGTGGGCCTGCTTTGCGAGAGCGGCGTGCTGCCCCTCGTGCAGATTCTGGGTGCCGAGTACGCCGCCCATTACATGGAAAACGGTGACTGCGCCGCCCAGTTCTATTCCGGCGAGAAGCAGCGGTTCCCGTATACGCACGTGGACGCCGTCACGGTGCTGGTCGACGAATGGAAATTGCCGGAGATCGTTCAAAAACCCATCGTTGGCCATCATCGCCGAACGCCCCTTTCGACGAGCCCGACCGACGTTGACCGGCTGTGCGCGGCGGCCTACCTGGTCAATTCGCTGCGGTTCCACGATCCCCTCGGCGTGGAAGGGGGCAGCGAAGACCTCGCGGCCTACGCCAGCGAGGAGTTGAAGCTGGAGCCCGCCGCCGTCGCGGAATGCCTGAAGGCGGCGACGGCATCCTACAAGGAAACGGCGGAGCTTCTGGGCGGCGTCCTGCCGGAGGACGTTGACGTCACGGAGCTTCTCAGCGAAGCGAACCGGCACTTGATGGAGTTTGCCGGCAGCGCCGAGAGCCGCGCCGGAGAAGTCGAGGCGGCACGGCGGAAACTGGCCCAGGAGCAGGAGACCCTGAAGTCGGCCCTGGGCGTTTATCGAGATCGCGCGGCCCGCGATCCCCTGACCGGCGTGTTGAATCGCGGGGCGCTGACCGACGTGACGAATCGGATTCTGTTTCGAGCGGGCGCTTCGCAGGCGTCCGTCTCGGCATATTTTCTCGACCTCGATGATTTCAAGAAGCTCAACGACACGTTCGGACATCAGGCCGGCGATGAGGTCCTAAAGGCGGTGGCCTCCAAGATTCAGGCCGCGGTCGTCAACAACGGTTGCCTCGGGCGATACGGCGGAGAGGAATTCGTCGTGGTGCTGGCCGGCCTGAATCCCGCGGAGTTCACCGCCAAGGCGGCGGAGATCGTGGGGTTGGTGCGGACGATTGAGTGCCTCCCTCTCGGGATCAAGGGCCCGGTGACGTGCAGTCTCGGCGCCGCATTCAGCGACGCGGCCGAATGCCATTCGGCCGAGCAACTGTTCGCCGCAGCCGACGCCATGATGTACCTCTCCAAGCGCGGCGGCAAGGACCGGCACACGGTCCGTGCCCTGAAGGACATCGAAAAGTCCGCAGAAGGGGGTGGCGGACCATCCGGCGCGACGACCGGGTCCGGCCGGCAAACCTGCGGCTCGGCAAAGCCCTCCGAATCGAAATCGAAGACCGCCGGGACGCCGGCGGCTGACTGCCAACAGCGAGGCGGCGCGGACGATCAATTCGCGAACTACAGAGCCATCGCCGAGCGGCTCAATGCGCAGAAGCTGGCGACGGCGACCGATGACCGAAAAGAAGCGCGGCGGGACGTTTTCGCGTCGTGCAACGTGACGACGGTCACTGACCAGTGCCAATCGGTGCGCAGGGAGACGGGTTTCGTTCGGAACCTGTCTGGCGCCGGCGTCGGCCTGCTGGTTTGCCGGCCGCTTTCGAAAGGCGATCCGGTCGAGATTGAACTCCGGACTCCGAACGGCGACTTGTACATCGCGGGCCTGGTGTCCTTTTCTCGCCATATCGAAGGACCCTTCCACGACGTTGGCGTTCAGGTATGCACGCACTCGAAATCTCCAATCCTCTCGGCGGATCCGGCTGCCGCGGGCCGTCGGTATCCGTGGTTGAATCAGGCGATCACGGCCCACCGACCGTTCGCTTCCGGGGCGGGTCACTGATGATCCGGGACCGCATGAGCGGAGCATCGACGAGGCGGCGCACGTCCTACGGAGCGGCATTGGGCCGATAGTACCGACTCGGCCACTGGCGATCCCAATAAGCGCGGCGCTCGACGAATCGAAGGGCCCATTCGCGCCCCGGTGACATGCTCGCCCGCAGAAGTCGATGGGGCGCGGCGGCCTCCACGTCGAATTGCCACGTCTCATCTGGGGTCTGGACGGTGACCGACCGCCCGTCAAATGAGCCCAAGGGAACACGAACACGGCGGATGTCAGGCGCCACGGACAGGGCGGCGCGGCGCAAAACCGGCTCCGGCAGGCGATTGGAACGCGCCGTGGGCAGCAGTTGCAGCCGCACGTCCTGTCCGGCCGCTGCGGCGGCGTGGACCAGGATCAGCAGCGCCTCTTCGGGAAAGGCCGGCACGCCATCGATTTCCGCCGGAAGCGTCCATTCTTCGTCGGCCTCGTTTTCGAAATAGCCGAATCCGAGAATACGAATCCGCCCCGCGAGCCACTGGCATTGTCGAAATGTCGTGCCGCACCATTCCTGGCTGGACGCCGCCAGCTTCTCCGGCATCAACGTCTGGCGATTGAGAAACACGGTGACGAGACGGCGATAGTTGTAGTTTTCCGTGGGGATTTGTTCGGCGACGTTCAACTTCAGAACGGGGACCTGGCCGGCGGCGGGATCGGGGCGCTCGGCCTTGACCCGCTGGTCCGGAAGCAGCCACTCGCGATTGATCAGCGTCACGCAGGTGTAGTGACGCGGCATTCCGTAGATCGTCTCGGCGGCATCGTAATAGGACATTTCGCAGAGGCCGTCGTCCCAGGAATCGCTGCGGGCAAACGGGGTCAAGGAATGGATGTCGTTGCCGGCATTGGAGGGGCGCGTGGCGGGGACTGGTGGCGCGGATCGGGGCTGGTCGGCGGCTGCGGGACGTGACAGAAAGGAGTGCGCCGAGACGATTGGAAACGCCAGGGCGAGAGATGACCACCTACGCCATTCCCGCCGCGCCTGGGGAGCGGTCGGCCCCGGCGCCGGTGGCAACCTGCATGCCGAAGCGGGTTTCGATGTGGGCCGCATTGGAAGACCCTCGGGATGGAATCGTAAATCCAGGGGATATTGTCGTCCCATACGATTGCAACAGGTGGCTATCAGGATCAGAAAAATGGTTTTTTTCGCACGTTCATTTGCTCGCGACCCATATTGAGGTTATACTTATTGGTCTTCTTAAAACCCCATTCCGGGGGGCGCAGGGCGAGGCAGGACAACAACTTACGTCATTTCTCGTGGACGACGCGGGCTCGCAGATGCCGGTCGTTCCATCGGAGTTGGACCCTTTTGGGAGCGCATGTGGTCGGACGGTCAGGGGCACAAGCCATCACGGAGGAGATACGGCGCGCATCAGACATCGTCGACGTGGTATCCTCGTATGTGACGCTGCGCAGGAGCGGATCGGGGCTTAAGGGCCTCTGTCCGTTTCATGGCGAGAAAACCGCCTCGTTCCATGTTTCCCCGGAGAAGCAGGTCTTCAAGTGCTTCGGTTGCGGCGTCGGCGGAGACGTATTCAAGTTCATTCAACAGCGCGAGAGCATGAGCTTTCCCGAGGCGCGGGCCATGCTGGCGGCGCGGGCGGGCATTTCGCTCGAGGCCGAGTCGCGCACGGCCCCGTCGGGCGACGGCCCCGGCAAGGTCGAGATCGAGCGCGTCAACCGCTGGGCCATGAATTGGTTTGCACGGCAGCTCAAGCATGCAGACGGCGGCGCGGCCCGCCGATACCTGAGCGGCCGGGGAATTTCGGACGACTCGGCCAGCGAATACGAACTGGGACTGGCTCCGGATCGGTGGGACGGCCTGCGAAGCGCCGCCCAGCGGAGCGGATTGGACGAAGCCCATCTCCTCGCGGCGGGCCTGCTGCGGCAAAACGAAGATGGTCGCCGGTACGACGCCTTTCGCGGGCGCGCGATTTTTCCCATCGTTGACTCGATGAAGCGCGTGGTCGGCTTTGGCGGCCGGACGTTAAAGGACGATGAGCCGGCGAAATACGTGAACTCGCCCCAGTCGGTCCTGTTCGACAAGAGCCGCGCGCTGTACGGCCTGGCGCAGGCCAAGGATGCGTTTCGGGAGTCGCGCTGCGCGATCGTGGTCGAGGGGTACGTCGATTGCATTCTGTGCCAGCAGTTCGGCTTTCGGCATACGGTCGCGACGCTGGGCACGGCGCTGACCGCCGAGCACGTGCGAATGCTCCGGCGATACGTGGACCAGGTCATATTGGTTTTTGACTCCGACGAGGCCGGCCGACGGGCGGCGGATCAGGCACTGGAAATCTTCCTGGCCGAGCTCGTGGACGTCCGGCTGGCGCACGTCCCAGAAGGCAAGGATCCGGCCGATTTCCTGCTTTTCGCTGGCGCAGATGCGTTTCGCCGGGTTTTGACCTCGGGGGTGCCGGCGCTAGAATTCAAGTGGAATCAGGTGCTGCGGCAGAACCGTTCGGGAGCCGCGGCGCCGGACAGGCGGCGGGCCGTCGAGGCGTTTCTCGGCCTCGTGGCGCGGTCCGCGGAATGGGGCGTCTTTGAACCCATTCAGAGGGGGTTGATTCTCAATCAGGTCGCGCAACTGCTCGGGATTTCGGCCGAGGACGCCCACCGACAAATGCGCATCATCGCGCGGCGGGCGGTCCGGACGCCCCGGCAGCGGGGCGCGTTGGAGCGGAGCGAAGCGGTCGTCGCCGCGGCGACCGGCGACGGCAGTGACGCGGGCATGCGCTGCCTGTTGGGCGTCTTGCTGAACGCGCCGCAGTATTTTGAGCGCGTCGCGGGCGTGTTCGATCCGGCGCTGGTGGCGGACGTGGAGTTGCGGGAAGTCGCCGACGGCGTGGCGGACGTCGTCAAATCGGGAGGCGCTCTGACGCTGACGGCCCTGATGGACCGGACCGAATCGGTCACGACGTCGTCGCGGATCATGGCGTTGCAGATCGAAGGCGAAAAGCGGGGGCGCTACGAGGAGAACGTCGAGGAATCGCTTCGCTGTCTGAAGGCGTCGCAGGCCCTTCGCCGCCTGCGAGATCTGACGGCGGCGGCCAGGGGAGGCGACGAGGCGGCGCCGAGTGAGGCGCCGAGTGAGGCGCCGAGTGAGGCGCGGAGCGTAGAGGCGGCGGAGGTCTCGGCGATTCGAGCGTTGCACCAGACGGCGCGAGGCGTTCGGCATTTCGTGCCGCCGAAACACCTCGCCGCCGCGGCGGCCGAAAGCGTGACGCCGCCGCCGGTGACGACCGAGGCCCTTTGAGTGAATGACGAACCCCGGCGCCGGTGGCCGCGGTTGACATGGAAATGAAGAGTCGAACGGAAATTCGTGACGAAGTCGGCGTGCACCGGGCACGCAACTGGAGCCGCACACAATGACGAAAGTTGCCACGGAAAAAGGTGTTGAGGGTCCGTCCCAGGCGGACGTCGTGGACCCGATCGAATTGAGCGTGAGCGAACTGATCGCCAAGGGCAAGCAGCGCGGATATCTGACCTGGGAAGAGCTCAATGACGCGCTTCCCGATGAGGCGGTACTGCCCGATCGGCTCGAGGTGATTCTGCTGCGCGTCGAGGAACTCGGCATTGACATGCTGGACGAGGCGGAGGCGGAGAAGTTGTCGTTCGCCGACGAAGGGTCCGCATCGGTCAAGAAGAAATTCGCGCAGGCCGAGCCGGTGGCGGCGGAGGAGGAGTTTCCCATCGAGGCGCCCAGCCGGCGAATCGACGATCCGGTGCGGATGTACCTCACGCAGATGGGCGAAATACCCCTGCTGAAACGGTCGGAGGAAATCGCCCTGGCGAAGAAGATCGAGCTGACGCGGACCGCGTTTCGGCGCAAGGTCCTCGAGTCCGACGCGAGTCTGGGCGCGGCGATCGAGACGTTGCAGATGGTCTCGGACGGCCGCCTGCCGTTCGACCGCACGATGAAGATCTCCAGCGGTGAGAACCAGGCGAAGCAGACCGTGCTCCAGCGGTTGCCGGGTAACATCACGACGGCGCGGAAGTTGATGGATCTCAATCAGGAAGATTGGGAAAAGCTCAAGGACCAGCGGCTCGGCGCGGCCCATCGCGACGCCATCTGGCGCCGGATTCACCAGCGGCGGCGAAAGGCCGTGACCCTGCTCGAGGAGTTGGCGCTGCGGACCAGCCGAGTGACGCCGTTGATGCGCAAGCTCTTTGCCGTCTCCGACAAGATGCAGGAAGTGCAGAAGACGCTGAGCCATCCGCGGAAATCGGCCGCCCTGCCCGAAGACGACCGCCTGGCCATGGAGGAAGAACTCACCGGCCTCCAGGACTTCGTCCTCGAGGCGCCGGAGATGCTGGCCAAGCGCGTGACCGACATCCGACGGGTATTCGCCGAGTACGAGGACGCCAAGAAGAAACTGTCGGGCGGCAACCTGCGGCTGGTCGTGTCGATCGCCAAGAAGTACCGCAATCGCGGCCTGTCGTTCCTGGACATCATTCAGGAAGGCAACACCGGCCTGATGCGCGCCGTGGACAAGTATGAGTATCGTCGCGGCTACAAGTTCAGCACCTACGCGACCTGGTGGATTCGCCAGGCGATCACCCGGGCCATCGCCGACCACGCCCGGACGATCCGCATTCCGGTCCACATGATCGAGACGATGAGCCGCCTGCGCAACCTGCACCGCGAATTGCAGCAGGACCTCGGACGCGAGCCGACCATCGAAGAACTGGCCAAGAAGGCGCGCATGCCGCTCGTCGAGGTGCGCCGCGTGCTGAAGATCAGCCGGCACCCGATCTCGCTGGATCGACCCGTCGGCGACGGCGACGATTCCTACTTCGGCGACTTCATCGAAGACAGCGCCGCCGAGAGCCCCGTGAGCACGGCGACGAACGAGATGCTCAAGGACCGCATCGAGCAGGTGCTCAAGTCGCTGACCTATCGCGAGCGCGAGATCATCAAGCTCCGCTACGGCATCGGCGACGGCTACACCTATACCCTCGAAGAGGTCGGCAAGATCTTCAAGGTGACCCGCGAGCGCGTGCGACAGGTCGAGGCCAAGGCCATCCGCAAGCTTCAGCACCCTGTCCGGGCCCGCAAGCTCGAGGGCTTCCTCGACAAGGACGGCACGCTTCAGCAGCCGGAGGAGATGTTCTGAGGCCCGAGTCCTCTCGTCGCCCCGGCTGCGTGTCGGAATTGTCCACCGGCCGGGACCGTAGCGGACCTCGCCGAGCATTGAGAATCTGTCAAATGCCCGTCCGGTTTCGACTTGGAGGGCATTTTTCGTGTCATGGCTGCCTCGATCGTTGCGTGAATTGGCGTTTAAGCGATCCGGAGTTCCAAAGACGCGAATTTGGCGTCGGGGCCGGGAAATTCGGTCGGCCGGTCCGATCCCATCGACGAAACAGGGAGTGGAAGCGGCTCGACTTGCCGGGGCGAATTGTCTATTGTATTGAACTGTTGATGATGCCCAGTTCGCTTGATTCTTGACTCGACGCGGCGAGGTCGATTCCAATATAGTCCGATGCGGAGCCGGGACCCATTGCGACCGAGTGCCGATGACAGCGCTGCCCTATTTTCATCGCCCGAACCGGACGCCGCGACAGCGCCGCGATGCCGACCCAGATACTCGTTCTCCTGAAAACTGGAACCGAGCCACATCCATCGCTTAGCATACCCATCTGTCCCATGACCTCCGAGCCCGATCCCAAGCTGTCGTCGACCGCCGATGATCCCGGCGCGAACCGACCCGCGACGAGCGGACCGCCGGGCGTCGCCGCCGGCGATTCGCCGAACGATACGGCGAGTCCGATCATGTCGACGAAAGCGCCCGGCGCGGCGCCGAAGGCGAGGCCCGCCGGCGACTCCACGGGCAGCGATGTCGTCGAGGCATTGGCGGGCCGCGGGTCCGATTCGGCGATTGACCAGGCGGTCGATGAGGCGATGGCGGGAATGACGTCGGCCGACTTGACGGCGGCGGCAGACGCCGCGCCGGTCCAGCGAGACGTTGCCGCTGACGCGGTCATCAGGGGCCGAATTGCCAACATCGGTTCCGAGGACATCCTGATCGACTTCGACGGCAAGCAACTCGGCTCCATGCCACTGTCGGACGTGGGCGCCGGCGAGAAGTACGCCGTTGGAGATGCGATCGACGTGGCCGTGACCGGCGAGGCGGACACATCGGGCCTGATTCCCGTTTCTCGGAAACGCGCGCGGCAGATCCACGTTTGGCGCGATCTGAAAGTCGGCGACACGGTCGAAGGACAAGTCACCGGCATGAACCGCGGAGGGCTGGAAGTTCATGTGGATGGCATTCGGGGATTCATCCCCGCCAGCCAGGTTGACCTCGTCTTCCTCAAGGACATCTCGAATCTTCTGGGGCAGTCGATCAAGGCGGTCATCACGAAGTCCGAGCCCGACGAGGAGAACCTGGTCCTTTCGCGCCGCAAGTATCTCGAGCGCCAGGCCGCCGGTGAGCGCGACCGCGTGTTGGCGGAACTGAAGGTGGGACAAACGCGCCGCGGCCGGGTCAAGGGGCTCACGGACTACGGGGCGTTCGTCGATCTCGGCGGCGTCGACGGCCTGCTGCACATCAGCGACATGAGCTGGGGGCGCATCCAGAAGCCCGACGAGGTCGTCAAAGTCGGCGATGAGATCGAGGTCAAGGTCATCAAGGTCCGCCCCGACAAGAACAAGATCTCGCTGAGCTTGAAGCAGACGATCCCCGACCCCTGGGAATCCGTGGCGGGCAAGTATCCGCAGGGCGCGACGGTTCGCGGGCGCGTCCTGCGTCTGGAGACGTTTGGCGCATTCGTCGAGCTTGAATCGGGCGTCGAGGCGCTGCTGCCGGTCAGCGAAATGAGCTGGACCCGTCGAGTGCGCCATCCCAAGGAGATCGTCCAGGAGGGCGACACGATCGAGGCCGCCATACTCTCGGCGGATCCCGAGCAGAAGCGCATATCGCTGAGTCTCCGGAAGCTCTCCGAGGACCCGTGGCGCAAGGCCGCCGAGGCCTACGCCATCAACACGACGTTGAAGCGAAAGGTCGTGCGGACGACGGATTTCGGCGCGTTCGTCGAGCTCGAGGATGGCGTCGACGGGCTGGTGCACATCTCGGAGCTTTCGGATCAGCACGTCAAGGCCGTGACCGACAAGGTCAAGGCCGGCGACGAGGTCGAGGTGCGCGTACTCGGCGTGGACATCGAGAACAAGCGCATTTCGCTATCGATGAAACAGCCGGCCCGCGAGCCGACGCCGGAAGAGCTGGCAAAGATCGAGAAGGACCGGCAAGCGTCGCGGGAGCGCCGCAAGCGGCACGATACGCGTCGCGGCGGGCTGACCTTCCCCTGGGAATCCGGCGGGCTCGACGCCCTGGACCCGTCGAAATTCGCGAAGCGATAGCATTTTCCGAGCCGCGTCCATTTTTCCGAGCCGCGACCGTTAGGGAGCGGGTTCTGATCACACGGCACGTCGATCAAGTATGTCCGCTAGCTGATGCGCGGCTTGGACGGGACGATTCCCCTTGCCTGCGCCGCATCGCGCCGCGATAATCCGCGATCCCGCCGCGGTCAGTGTTCCGCTGGCGGTGAGTTTTTCAGAGCCGCGACCGCCTGCCCTTGACCTCCGCGCAGCGGATGTCACAGGGTCAGGGAGCGATCAGTTCGCGAACAACCGGGCCGTCGCCATCGCGCGCCGACTGCTCCCCGTCGGGGGGGCTGATCGATGCGTCGATCCGCCCATGGCGGCGCAGGCGCGAGCATCGGGCAGGTAGCTCAGTTGGTAGAGCAACGGACTGAAAATCCGTGTGTCGCCGGTTCAATTCCGGCCCTGCCCAGTTCACTCCATTCAATTCTGTGCGCGTGGTTGCTTCGTAATGCTCGGAGCGCTTGCCGCACTGAAAGTTCTCAATCTTGAGTCGAGAAATAAGCATTGAAGGCGGTTCCCATTAGTCCGATCATTCCACCCTGAACACCTTCATCACCTCATCCCCCAGGTGATTGATGACCTTCACCGCGATGCGGCCGCTCTTGGGCTTGTCGAAGGGCCGGGAAGCGTCGCTCAGATACACTACGTCGAGGTCCTGATGTCGCTTCTCAACGGCTGTGGTTTGCCGGGAAGCGTCGCTCAGATACACTTCAGATTATGATCCGCGTGCGCGAGATGGCGCTGTGGTTTGCCGGGAAGCGTCGCTCAGATACACTGTTCGTCAGCGCCGAGCTCGAGGTGCGGTGCTGTGGTTTGCCGGGAAGCGTCGCTCAGATACACTTCATCGTGTCGTGCCCCAACCCAATCGGCGGCTGTGGTTTGCCGGGAAGCGTCGCTCAGATACACTAATTCGGGGTCGGCCTCGAGCCATCCGGCGCTGTGGTTTGCCGGGAAGCGTCGCTCAGATACACTAGCAAGTCGCCGTTCAGGAAGGCATTGATTGCTGTGGTTTGCCGGGAAGCGTCGCTCAGATACACTGCATTTGCCGTCATTTCCTGCGGGTCCATGGCTGTGGTTTGCCGGGAAGCGTCGCTCAGATACACTGGGTGCCCGTGATTTCATTCATGTGCCGCCGCTGTGGTTTGCCGGGAAGCGTCGCTCAGATACACTAAGGTGGGTTGAAGCCCCCCTTTCGTTGCTGCTGTGGTTTGCCGGGAAGCGTCGCTCAGATACACTTGGTCACGATCAGTTACGACTCCAACAAGGGCTGTGGTTTGCCGGGAAGCGTCGCTCAGATACACTCGCGTCGTGAAGAAGGTGCGGGTCGAAACCGCTGTGGTTTGCCGGGAAGCGTCGCTCAGATACACTGTGCTCCAGTATCATATGTGCAACTGCAATGCTGTGGTTTGCCGGGAAGCGTCGCTCAGATACACTCCCCGTGGCGATTTGGGTGGCATTCCGGGGGCTGTGGTTTGCCGGGAAGCGTCGCTCAGATACACTAACTGGAAGTCGCAACGCGGCTCGGCAAGGGCTGTGGTTTGCCGGGAAGCGTCGCTCAGATACACTAAGCAATGATTAAGTCCGTCACGTTGCAATGCTGTGGTTTGCCGGGAAGCGTCGCTCAGATACACTCGGCGGAAGTGCGGGATCAGTCGCTCCGCTGCTGTGGTTTGCCGGGAAGCGTCGCTCAGATACACTCGAGCCGCGCCTGCTCCGGCAGCGTATCGTGCTGTGGTTTGCCGGGAAGCGTCGCTCAGATACACTTGATAAGCAGGTCGCCGTTCAGGAAGGTGTGCTGTGGTTTGCCGGGAAGCGTCGCTCAGATACACTGTGAGCCCCGACAAGACGGTGGTCAAGGATGCTGTGGTTTGCCGGGAAGCGTCGCTCAGATACACTAAACCGGCGGCCATTCACATCGGCCGCTGTGCTGTGGTTTGCCGGGAAGCGTCGCTCAGATACACTCCATCAAGGCGAGTCAGTCGGCGCAGCAGGGCTGTGGTTTGCCGGGAAGCGTCGCTCAGATACACTCAACTGCAATCGATAGCGAACATGAGCGGCGGCTGTGGTTTGCCGGGAAGCGTCGCTCAGATACACTTACCTGGCGCATGGTCGTCAATCGCTAAGCGCTGTGGTTTGCCGGGAAGCGTCGCTCAGATACACTGCTCTCGGTTTGGATTGCCGGTGCATCGCGCTGTGGTTTGCCGGGAAGCGTCGCTCAGATACACTTGGCGGCTGTGGCTGCTGGAGGAGCAGAGGGCTGTGGTTTGCCGGGAAGCGTCGCTCAGATACACTTCACGCTCAAGCACTCCCGGCGAAGCCTCGGCTGTGGTTTGCCGGGAAGCGTCGCTCAGATACACTACGGAGCCGACGACAAGCTGGTCTTCGATCGCTGTGGTTTGCCGGGAAGCGTCGCTCAGATACACTCGCGTCCCGCTTCGGGACCTTCATTGATCCGCTGTGGTTTGCCGGGAAGCGTCGCTCAGATACACTCCCACCACCCGGCGCGACCGGCGCGCGACGGCTGTGGTTTGCCGGGAAGCGTCGCTCAGATACACTGGTCCGACCGTAACCGGCTTGGCGACAGCAACTTGCGGCGAAAACGCCGTCAAAAAAGCATGAGTTGCTTGGGGGGTTCCTCGGTGGTTCTGCGCCTTTTTCCAACGAAATTCTCCATCTTCCCGAACTGGCGGTCCGTCACTGCCAGCAATCGCACCTGCCCCTCGTCGGAAAGTCCGGCCCGGACCAGTTCCCTGTGGGCCTGGGCCGCCTCCTCGCTGGGGCAATAACGGGCATAGACCGAATACTGCATCATACAGAATCCGTCGGTCAGAAGCAACTTGCGGAACCGCGCATAGCGGCGACGCTGGGCCTTGCTCTTGACGGGCAGATCGAACATGGCGAAGAGCCACACCGGCCGATATCCAGATAGCGCGATTCTACGTTCCGGCATCCTCCAGTTCATTCGGGTAATCGAGCCGATCGCTTTGCTTGAGATAGCATGCGGCCAGTGAAGCCGCCGTCCGGGCGCAGATATCGAACAACGTGCGAACCTCGCCGTCGGCGCGATAGCGCCGCAGGATGGCCCCAAGTAGCGCTTCTTTTCCGGTCCTGTCGAGCGGCGCGTCGCTGCCATGACAGCCGACGTGCTCGACGACGGCGGCATCGACCAGCGGCCGATACGGCTCCATCAGGTCGTCGGCCAGGCAGAAGGGGTTGTAACGGTTATGGTGATGGACCCCCAGCGAGGGGTGCAGGCCGGCGGCGCAGACGGCCCGGCCGACGACGGCGCGGAGGACGGCGTAGCCGTAGTTCAGCAGGCGGTTGGCGTCCGGGGCGTCGAAGCGGCGGTGGAAGCCGGGATCGTCGAACAACGCGGGCCAGTAGCGGCGGGAGGCGACGGCCTCGCGGTTGGAGGGGTCGCCGGCACGGACCGAGCCCACCATCGCGGCCAGTCCGCGGTCGTCGCCGTGCAGCGCCGCCAGCAGTTGGCCCTGGGCGACGATCTTGCGACGGACGATCTGTTTCCACAGGCGTTTCTTCAGCGGCACCGGTGCGGCGGCCTGGGCGATGAGGCGCTCGGTCTGGGTGGTGTGGCCGGTGAGCGGCAGCATCATCCCGACGGGAACGAATCGGTCGTCGCAGACGATGAGGGCGCCGCCGTGGGCCATGAGTCGGGCCATGACCGGCTGGGAGCAGGCGGCCTGCGGATGGGCGAGGACCAGGGCGGCGACTTCGGCAAGCGGCGTGGACACGTCGGGCTCGTCTTTCCGCTCGACAACGAGCTGGTCGTTGCGCAGGTGCAGGTACGCGGCGCCGTCGGCGAAGTCGAGGATGCGATCAGTCATTGGCGGGGACGATCTCGCCGAGATAGGTCACCATGACTTTCCTCGCGCCGCGTTGCTTCAGCTTGTTGCCGCTGGCGCGCAATGGGCGGCCTCCGACTTCCTTCAATGCTTCGCGCGTCCTGGCATCGTTGTTCAAGCGGAACCAATTATCGCCATCTGAAACGGTTGTACATCGCCAAAGACATGGGACGCCCTGGTCGTCATTGATCAGGAAACTCTCTCCCTGGGCGATCGAAAACTTGAATCGCCTTCCCGGTCCCCAATCCTTCTGGATGATCGGCTGTCCCGCCGCTTTTCGCTTGTGGACCTCCAGCCGCGTGACGGGATAGTCTTCCCACTTGGTTTCTTTCCCGTCCTTGTCGAGGACGGCGACGATGACCGAGTGGTGGTTGGCCCCCGGCTTGACATATCGTTTTCGTGCACCTTCGCCCACGGGCACCGCGCTGATGACCTTGCGAATGCGCACGGTCTTGATCGGGATTTCGCGGCCGTCACGGGTGTTGATCGTTGGGTATTGCACAGGCGCATTGGGCTTTATCTTGGGATTCTCCTTGAGCCAGGCGAGGACCTTTTCGCGAATGACGGGGTCCACGATGTCGTCCACCTGCTTTTCGTTCATACCTTCGATCGGTTTTCGCACATGGCGCACCGATTTCGGCTTGCCGTCCTTGCCGATCCACTGGTACTCCTTGCTATAGTTGGTGTCTTCGTGCAGGTCGCCCGCGATTTTCTTCGATTGGCGGCGTGAGACGTTGATGGCCAGGACCTTCTCGCGGGCCTGCTCCAGGAAACCCGCCCAGGGCTCCTGCACGCGGGCGAAGAGCCGGCGGCCCTCGTCGGAAGCCCGTTCGGCGGCGCGCTGGAGCTTTGCGACCAGCCCGGGCGAAGCCAGAGCGACTGCCAGGGCGTCGACGGCGTGATGGCGGTGGTCGTCGCGGTTCTTCTCACCCTGGCCCAGTATGCTGTTGAGGAGCCATTCGTTGCGGAGATGGAAGGTGATTCCGCCGGTGCTGATCTGGATGCGCTGGGTGCCGGAGGCATCGGCGCGCCCGCCGTACAGCAAAGCGAGGTAGTCGCCGGCCAGCCGAGAAGCGTATCGCGTGTCGGCAAGCTGACGGTTGACGAAATCTTCGGGGATTTCCTGCATTTCGAAGCGTCGGAGCTTGGCGGCGGCGACCTTGCCCTGAAATCCCCGCACGCGGCCGATGATTTCATGATATCGGTCGGGGGCCTTCGAGTAGGCCTCGAATGGAGTTCGATTACGCTTGTGCTCGCGATTCTCCTCGTGATAACAGAGCGTCTTGTTGGCGAAGCTGTTGTCCAGCGATCGGCTGAAAGGGAGAATGTGTTCCACGTCGAACTGCGGATTGTCGCCGAAGAGTGCGGCAAATGGGATGCCGCGCCCGGTATAGGGACACGTGCCGCCGCACTCTTCCCAGAGCAGCGCTTTCTCCACGTCTGGGCGGCGTGGAACGTTGAGGCCCGCTTCCTTGAGGATCCTTGCTCGGGCCTGGTCCCTGAGCTTTGTCTGCTCGTCAATATTCTTGCTGACGCGCTCCCGTTCCTTGCGGCCGCGCTTCAGATCGCGCGCCAACTCAATCCGAATCTGCTGCGGCTTGCCGTGGACGCGAATGATCTCATTGACCAGCTTTCGAAGCTCCGTCAGAGCGCGGGCGACCGCCGGATTCCGCAACGACGAAACCGCCTTCAGGACCGGCGGGAGCCGATCGACTGGTTTCGTCGCCTCGAAGCTGTCGGGGAATAGCTCGCGCCGGGCCGTTGCGTAGGGCGTACCGTCCTCCATGCGCGCCACGAGTTGACGCAGAGCCCGTCGGCTGTGGGCGGCGTAGCCCTGCTCCAGCCGGGTGGCGGCGAGCGCTCGCGCCGTCTGCTCGTCCAATCCCCACACCTTCATCGCCCGTCGCGCCAGGGCGTCGGGGTTTTGAAAGCTCAGGATTTCGAGAACAGCGGCGTCTCGTTCAGATTCGGTCAACTTCTGCCATCGTTCGCCAAGAGCCGAACGCATCTTCTCGTCCGTACGGTGGCCGGGGAGCTTCTTTTCCTCGTCACGCTGCTCGAAATTGAAGGTGGTCCCCTTGGGCAACGCCTTTGGCTTCGATGCCAATGCCCCCAGGACGTCCTTGCTCTTGATTTTCGCAAATGTCAGGTCCCCATGATTCGACAACGCATCAATCAGCCGGGCGCGCTCCTGAGGTAACAGGCGTCTGGCCGATTCGTCCGGGAGGGTGATTTCCAGGTCATTGACCTTCTGGAGGATGCGAAACCGCTGGACGAGCCGATCGGCCAGGGCCGCGCGCCGTGCGCTCGGGACAAGTTCGCATCGACCGATGAACCGGCGCGCCGACTTGAGGGGACGTTGGAAAAAGATGGCGCGAAACGACTCCTTGCGCAGAGCATCGGTCAGTACGGCGGGATGATGTGGGGCCTGAGCGTCCCAGACGTGATTGAATTCGTCAACGTACATCTGGCGCGCAGTCCACCGCCGGCGGATACGCTCCTCCTCCGGATCGAGACCGGCAAAGTACTCGCCCAACGTGCGCGCGCCGGCGGTCGTCATCGCCGTCTGCAATTCAGTGATGCCTTGCTGGACGACCCCTTCGTCTTCATCCTTCTTCAGGGACTTACGGTTGGAAAGGAATCCGCGCCGCTGCGCCAAGTGATAAAACACCCGTCCCAACTCGAATGGCTCAAGCTTGCCATCCAATGCCGCGGCTCGAAGTCGATAAGGCAGCACGTGCGAAGCCACTCGCTCTTTTTTGGGGTTGAATCGGCCGCGAAGTTGTGCATCGAGCGCGAGAAGGTATTCATGAATCTCCTGTGGCGTACCAATTTTGCCGGGCGGCAAAAGGGTGGACCTCTGTAGCAAGCGCAGGAGCTTCTTGCGCCTGCGCTGGCGACGGTCGAACATACGTCGCGGCATTCGCGCCATCCGTCGGGCTGCGCCGCGGGCCTCGTCGCGACCGCTCTCCACGTCGCCCTCGACCCCGGCGTCAAACGTGTGGATGCCGGCTTGATGCACCGTTGCTGGTTCGCCCCCGCCGTCCACCCCGACCTGAATCCAGCCGATCGATGCAACGCCGATGTCCAGACCCAATACGAAAGGTTGGCCGCGATTTGACGTGCGCATGTCTTGGCCCCTTGACAAAGGATTTCGCCCGATTTAGACTGACTGCCAGTGTATCTGAGCGACGCTTGTCCCGCAATTCATAGTAAGGGACAAACGTCCGCGTAAGGCAACGCTGCTCGTCAGCGCCCAGGGCGAACTCGAAAGGGTCTGCCCGTCAACGCCCCCCTGCGGGGCGTTTTTTTTTCCTGTTGTTGCTCGTCGCGCGATCGTCGAAATGGGCCCGCGTGGCGCGCGGTCTGCCGATGATTTCCGGCGGATGGTCACACTCGTGACTGATGGCAACGAGGTTGTCGGAGTAGCCCAGCCCGCAGGCGATCTCGATTCCGGCGGCGAGCAGCGACGCGATTCGGGTTACCGGCGTGTCTGCTTTCGAGGCCGTCGCGACGGCACGACGATTCGGTTTTGCCCGATCGAGTGGCCGCAATATCCCCGATCGCGAGTCGCTCGGCCAATAGGGGGCGCGGTAGCGGTCCAATTCGGCACTGAGGTGCCAGTATTTGCTTTTTATCGGGACGGCCAATCGCTATCATGGCGATTGCGAGCGGCGAGCCCCCCAAACCCCTTGATAGGGGCGCGACGCCGAGCTTGAGGGGCAAGGAGGGTGTCGGCATCCTGCGTGATGGGCATCCGGGTTGTCCCCCCGACAGGAGCCGACCATGCCATCGCTATCCCGTTGTCTGTTGATGTCTTGCGCCGTCTTCGCGACTTCGGCGACCGCCGCGTTGTCCGGGGAGATTCCATGGCGCAGCGGATCGGTTGACCTTCGCGCGCAGGATGCCGCCGCCGCCGTGGAGCAGCTCAAGGCGCTGGTTCCCGCCGACGGGGCGCGGCACGTCGTTGTCCAGTTCGATCGACCGTTGACCACCGGCGAGCGCCAAGCGCTCAAGCAGTCCGGGGTCACGCTGTTGGATGCCGTGGGCGGCGGCGCGTATTTCGCGCGCGTGTCGGCCGCGGGGATCGACGAGACCAAGTTTCCGGCAGCGGCCCGGCCTCGCGGCGCGGCCGGCGTGGAGCTGGCGTGGAAGCTGCACCCGCGGCTGGCGGCGGGAGACGTGCCGAGATCGGCGATCGTCAGTCCGATGCCTGATCCGGACGAGGACGAGGCGGGTTCGAATGAAAAAACGCAGCGGCTTGTCGATGACCCGATCGTCGGCGTGTACGTCAAGTTTCATACCGGCGTGGGCCTGCAAACCGTGGCGCGGCCGATGGCTCTCCGGCATGGCGCGGCGGTCCGAGATTTTGTCGAGAGCATCGCCACGCTGGTCGTCGAAATGCCGCTGGTCAACGTGCAGAACCTGGCGGCGGAAGACGCGGTGCAATGGATCGAGCCGGCCCTGCCGCGCATGGGTGAGAACAACGCGGAGAACCGCGCCATCACGGAGGTCGACGATTTGCAGGCGGCGCCGTACGGACTCGACGGCTCCGGCGTGACGGTGATGGTGTACGACGGGGGAACGGGCCGGTCGACGCACGTGGACTTCGGCGGCCGCCACATGAACGGCGATACCGCTTCGGTCTCGGACCACGCGACACACGTGGCGGGGACGATCGGCGGCGACGGGTCGGCGTCCGGCGGGACGAATCGCGGCATGGCGCCGGCGGTCGACATCCTGGGGTACGGCTTTGAGTATGACGGCTCCGGAATATTTCTTTATACCAACCCCGGCGATATCGAGGCGGACTACGGCGAGGCGATCAATATCTTCGGAGCCGACATCTCGAATAACTCCATCGGCACCAACACCGAGCCGAACGGCTTCGATTGTTCATTTCAGGGCGACTACGGATTGACCTCCGCGACGATCGACGCCATCGTCCGCGGCTCGCTGGGCGCTCCCTATCGCGTCGTCTGGGCCAACGGCAACGAGCGCCAGGGCGATCGATGCGACATCGAGGGCTTTGGGGACTATTACAGCACGGCGCCGCCGGCCGGGGCGAAGAATCACATCACCGTCGGCGCCCTGAACGCCAATGACGACTCGATGACGTCATTCAGCAGTTGGGGGCCGGTGGACGACGGGCGCCTCAAGCCCGACATTTCGGGGCCCGGCTGCCAGAGCGGCGGCGACAACGGCGTCACCTCGCTTTCGAGTTCCAGCGACACGGCCTACACGGTCAAGTGCGGCACGTCGATGTCTTCGCCGACGGTGTGCGGAATCTCGGCGCTGCTGCTTCAGGACTATCGCATTCAGTTTCCCGCCCAGCCGGACTTTCGGAATTCGACGCTGAAAACGCTGTTGGCGCATACGGCGGTGGACAACGGAAACGTCGGGCCCGACCACCTCTTCGGGTACGGCTCGGTCCGCGCACAGGCGGCCGTCGATTTTCTTCGCACCGGCTATTTCCTTGAAGAACAGGTCGATCAGGGCGAGACCTACAGCGTGTTGGCTATCGTCGGGCCGGCCGACGGTCAGTTGAAGGTGACGCTGGCGTGGGATGATCCCCCGGGTACGCCGAACGTATCGCCGGCCCTGGTGAACGACCTTGATCTCGTCGTTTTCGACACCGCCAGCAACCGGCTGTATCCGTGGACGCTCGATCCCGGCAATCCGTCCGCCGCGGCGGTCCAGACGCAGGAGGACCACGTCAACAACATCGAGCAGGTCGTGCTCGACGCGCCGCCGCCGGGCGTCTATCGCATCGAGATTCATGGAACGGCGGTGCCGACGGGGCCGCAGACGTTTTCGTTGGCCGCCTCGCCGCAGTTGGTGAACTGCTCGAGCCAGGGCGTCGTTTCTCTGGACCGCGTGAAGTATCCCTGCGGCGCGACGGCGACGGTTCAGGTGATCGATTGCGATTTGAATACCGACGACGGCCTGGTGGAGACGATTTCGATCACCGTGCATTCGGATTCGGAGCCGGTCGGCGAGACGATTCTGCTGACGGAGACCGCGGCCGAGACGGCGGCGTTTGCGGGCATGCTGCCGCTGGCGACGGTCGACGCGCCGGGTACGTTGCTGATCGCCGAGGGCGATACGGTGACGGCCACCTACGTCGACGCCGACGACGGCCAGGGCGGGGTCAACGTCGCGGCGACTGATTCGGCGGCGGTGGATTGCACGCCGTCGATGATCTCGAACGTGATGGCGATCGACATCGGCCCGCGCGACGCGACGATCACCTTCGACACGGACGAGCCGGCGCTGGCGACGGTGCACCATGGCGCCGCCTGCGGCGCGCTGACGGATTCCGCCGCGGCGGCGGGATTCAACACCAGCCACGCCGTCGCGTTGTCGGGCCTGGACGACGATGCGACCTATTTCTTCGCCGTCGAAGTGACGGACCAGGCGGACAACGTCGGCGCCAGCGACAACGGCGGGGCCTGTTACACGTTTTCCACGCCGCAGGTGCCGGACTTCTTCACCGAGAATTTCGACGGCGGCGACAATGACCTGAGCGGCACGTCGCTGCTCTTCGTGCCCAACGGCTCGGTCGATTACTATCTCGCCTGCGCGACGCTGATCGCGGCCCTGCCCACTGATCCGGCGGGCGGGACGACGCATTCGCTCTCCGACGACGGAAGCGCGAGCGTGGCGCTGTCCGGCGGGGCGATGGTGCACCTGTACGGCACGAGCTACGGCTCGATTTTCGTCAACGCGAACGGCAACGTCACGTTCATCGCCGGCGACGGCGATTACACCGAGACGCTGGCCGAGCATTTCGGCGAGCCGCGCGTCGCCGCTCTCTGGGACGACCTGAATCCGGCCTCGAGTGGAACCGTTTCGCACAGGCAGCTCGGCGACCGAATCGCCGTGACCTGGCAGAACGTGCCGGAGTACAACACCTCGAATCAAAACACGTTCCAGATCGAGTTGTTCTTCAACGGCGACATTCAGTTGAGCTACCTGTCGCTGGCGGCGTCCGACGGAATCGCCGGCCTATCCGAAGGCGCCGGTCTTTCGCCCGACTATTTCGAGACCGATCTATCCGCCCTGGGCTCTTGCGGTCCGCGGCCGCCTAGCGCGTCCGGCGCCGGATTGACGGCCGCCGAGGACACGCCGCTGACGATTGACCTACCGGCCTCGGACGACGGCACGCCCGGCCCGCTGACGTACATCGTGACGGCGCTGCCGAGCTTCGAGCTCAAGGACGCCGGAGACAATCACGTCATCACGGTCGGCGACCTGCCGTACGCGCTTTCGGCCAACGGCAATCAGGTCGTCTATACGCCGTCGGGCGGCTACAACGGACCGGACAGTTTTCAGTTCATGGTCAACGACGGCGGCGTTCCGCCGGACGGCGGCGACTCCAACGTCGCGACGATTCAGATCGTCGTGCTGCCCGTGTTGTCGTTGCCGTTCTTCGACGACTTCCCCACGACGACGTTTGACTCCGCCAAGTGGGAAACGGTCGAGACGGCCACGATCGACGGCCTGTCGCTGAATCCGCCGAGTCCGCCGAACGCCGCCCGGCTGAACGGCGATCCGGACGGCGGCGATGAAATCCAGACGCAACTGATCAATCTCGCGCCGTACGGAAATGTCCGTCTCGTGTATTCCTATCAGCAGACCGGCGGCGGGGAGAGCCCGGACGCCGGCGATGATCTGTACGTCGAATACCTCGATTCCCTCGGTGCCTGGCAAGTTCTCAGTCAGCACGCCGGCGCCGACCCGAGCATGACGGATTTTCAGACTGTGGACCTCCTTCTGCCGTCGGCGGCGCTGCACGCGACGTTTCGGTTGCGCTTCCGCAATACGGCCACGGCCGGGACGTTTGACGATTGGTTCGTCGACGACGTGTCCATCACTGCCCTTGACGCCCCGACGGCCTCCGACGGCAGCGCATCGACCGACGCCTCCACGCTCGTGGATGTCACGCTGTCGGCGACCGATCCCAATCTGGATCCGCTTTCGTACGTCATCCTGTCGCTGCCGTCGGACGGGGTCCTGCGCGATCCGCTATCGGGACCGATTCTGGCGGTGCCCCATGCCCTGGCGGCCGGGGGCGACGTCGTCAGGTATACGCCCAACCTTGGCTTCAGCGGGTCGGACGGGTTGTCATTCAAGGCCACCGACGGGACCTACGACTCGAACGTCGCCAACGTCGCGATCGACGTCGGCAGCTTCGTGCCCGTTTATGTCTTTCCGATGGACTCGAATCCGACGGGATGGTCGCGAACCGGCCAGTGGTCATTCGGGGTTCCCCAGGGGCTCAGCGGCGATCCGTCGGCCGGATTCACCGGGGCGAACGTATACGGATACAACCTCGGCGGCGCGTATTCGAGCAATCTGGCGACGGTGAACTACCTGAGGACCGGGGCGATCGATTGCAGTCTGCTGTCGGGCGTGGGACTGCGATTCCGCCGCTGGCTCGGAGTCGAGGCGGCGCCGAGCGATCATGCCAATATCCAGGTCTCGAATGACGGCTCGACGTGGACCGACGTGTGGGACCATGCCGGCGGGACCATCGACGAGCAGGCGTGGTCGTTACAGACCTATGACATCTCGGCCGTCGCCGACGGCCAGGCGGCGGTGATGATCCGCTGGGGCCTGGGACCGACAAACGGCTCGGTCGAATACCACGGTTGGAATCTCGACGACGTGGAGATTGTCGTTCCTGCGCCGCTGGTTTGCGGAGCGGGTGTTTACGGCGATATGGATGGCAGCGCGGCGGTCAACGCCCGGGACGTGCCGAAGTTCACCGAGGTCCTCCTGAACCCCCCAGCGGCGAGCGACCAGGAGCGGTGTACGGCCGACGTCCACGCGGACGGCGTCATCGACATGATCGACCTCGATGAGTTCGTCGAGCTGCTGCTGGCACAATAGCGGCGGCTCCGGGTTCCCGTCGTGCCGATCGAGTGGGGCGGGCCGGCAAGGCGCTTTGCTCACGTTGCGATGAGGCGCTCGGCCGGCGCGATTTCGGATCACCCCATAATTGCGGTGCGTCCACGAAACATCGACGGCCGCTACAGGATGCTTGAAGGGAATGCGTCGTCCGATAGGCGGGTCATTCCGTCCCATATCGGCCAGCTACCGATATTCGGGCCGATCGGCAATGCGCGGCGGCTGATTGACCGTCATGATCGGTGTGTCGGCCGGCGGCGGCTTGCACCGAGTTATAGGCCATAAGTCCAATACGGTGCGCGTTTTGCGAAACAGTCCGCATTGACTTTTGGATCCGGAGACCTATATCATTGATGGCGGGCGACCTTTCTTGTTCGACTCGCTCCTTTCGAAATTTCGTCACGTGCCTCCATTCGTGAGGGGGAATCATATGTGTGGCACCACATCCAACAAAGCGCTCGGTCGTTTCTTGTCTACCCGAATAAGCCGGCTTAGTGCCATCGCGATTGCACTTAGCGCGGCTGTCGCCTCGCCCGCGCCGGCGGAAATCTATGGCTTCCGCGAATTGCAGGGCGAGGGCGAGCCCTGCCAGGTAGGCGGCGTCACGGTGGAAGTGACCGAGAAGGGGACGAATCCCGACAACGGCTTCGTCCGTGTGCACTTCACTTTTCGCGTCATCGCTGGCAGCACCGCGAGTCGGCTGGTTGGCGTCTGGTTCGACGATCGCTGTCTCAACGGGGCAGCGCTATTGTCGTTCGACCAGGTCATCGACGGACCCGACGTGACGTTTGGAACGCCGGCGACCCCACCGAACGCGCCGAACGCCAACGCCGCCTGTCCGCCCTTCGTCACCACGAATGGATTCTCGGCGGACGCCGACAATACGGATTCCGCCGTCCAGCAGGGTGAATTCGTCACCCTCGAGTTCACGCTTCAGGACGGACGCGACTTCGCCTATCTCATCGACTGCATCGAGCAGGCGATGGAGGACCCCAATCCCGACAACTGCATCCCGGGGTTGCGCATTTCATTGAGTCTCCAGGACGAGGCCTGCGGTTCATCGTCGATCAACGTGGCCGAGTCGATCTCGACGGGCCCGGACTGCAACACCGACGGCATCCCCGACGAGTGCAATCTGAGTTGTGAAGGCATGGACGCCGCGGGGCGGCCGTGCTCGATTTACGGCACGAACTGCGGCATGGGACAGGACTGCAACACCGACGGCACGCTCGATGAATGCCAGATGCTCGCGGACTGCAATTCGAACAGCACGCCGGACATCTGTGAGGGCCTCGGCGACTGCGACTCCGACGGCACGCCGGACGACTGCGAACCAGGGGGCAACGACTGCAATAGCAACGGAACGCCGGACGACTGCGAGTTGGCCGGTAACGATTGCAACGCCAACGGCACGCCTGACGACTGCGAGTTGGACGGCAACGATTGCAACACCAACGGCACGCCGGATGATTGCGAGTTGGACGGCAACGATTGCAACACCAACGGCACGCCGGATGATTGCGAGTTGGACGGTAACGATTGCAACACCAACGGCACGCCCGACGACTGCGAGTTGGATGGCAACGATTGCAACACCAACGGCACGCCGGACGACTGCGAGTTGGACGGCAACGATTGCAACACCAACGGCACGCCGGACGACTGCGAGTTGGACGGTAACGATTGCAACACCAACGGCACGCCCGACGACTGCGAGTTGGCCGGCAACGATTGCAACACCAACGGCACGCCGGATGATTGCGAGTTGGACGGTAACGATTGCAACACCAACGGCACGCCTGACGACTGCGAGTTGGCCGGCAACGATTGCAACACCAACGGCACGCCCGACGACTGCGAGGCGGACTGCGACACGGATGGCACCCCGGACGACTGTGAGCCGGACTGCGACACGGACGGCACGCCTGACGATTGCGAATCCGACGCCAACACGAACGGTACGCCGGACGACTGCGAGGACTGCGACATCGACGGCACGCCGGATCTTGCCGAGCCGGACTGCGACAGTGACGGCACGCCGGACGACTGCGAGCCGGACTGCGACAGCGACGGCACGCCGGACGACTGTGAATCGGACTGCGACAGTGACGGCACGCCGGACGATTGCGACCTGGTGGACAATGATTGCAACAGCAACGGCACGCCGGACGATTGCGAACTCGACGGGAACGATTGCAACAGCAACGGTACGCCCGACGACTGCGAGCTCGACATGAACGACTGCAATTCGAACGGCACGCCCGACGACTGCGAAGTTGACATGAACGACTGCAACTCGAACGGGACGCCGGACGAGTGCGAGCCGGATTGCGATCAGAACGGCACGCCGGATGATTGCGAGGTCGATTGCGACAGCAACGGCACCGCCGACGTTTGCGAAATCATTGAGAGCGAGGGCCAGCTCGATTGCAACAGCAACGGCACCCTTGACGCCTGCGATCCGGACTGCGACGGCGACGGGACGCCCGACGATTGCGAGGTGGATCAAGCCGACTGCGATTCGGACGGCACGCTTGACGCATGTGAGCCCGACGAGGACGGCGACGACGCCGTCGACGATTGCGACGTCTGCCCCGGTTTCGACGACTTCGCCGACTGCGACTCGGACGGCACGCCGGACGGCTGCGAGGCCGATTGCAACACCAATGGCACCCCGGACGACTGCGACATTGCGGACGGCTCCTCCGCGGACGCCGATTCCAACGGGACTCCGGACGAGTGCGAGGCCGGGGAGCCGTTGCCCGAGCCCCAGCCGCAGCCCTGCACCGGACCACAGTCCGGCATCAGTCTCCTGTTCAGCAATCTGTTCCGGGCCCCCGTTTGCGGAATGGGGTGCCCGCTCATGGTGACTGCCAGCTTCGTCGGGTTGCTGACCCTTCGTCGGCGGCGTGCGCGGCGACCCGGCCGCCGCTCGAGCCGCAGGGGGAACCGTGACTCCGGAGGGGGGATCCGATAGGAGGATGATCCGATATGGGTGAGCCCATCCTGCCCGATGTCATCGAGACCCTGTTCACGTTGAGCCCGATCAACAATCGTTACCGGCCGGTTTCTTGAGGTGTTGGCGGCCTAGCTCGGCGGCATTTTCGGGTTGTTCGGACTTGACATCAAAGTTGTTGCGTTCCAGGCGAGCTTGGCTTAGATTCTCCGGCCGTCAGGCGGCATTGGCCACGTGGGTGAATCATCGCCGCCCAAGAACGAAGGGACGCCATGCGCACAAAATTCGCACGATTCCGACTATTGGCAATGTTTTCTCTGTGTTTGATGCCATTGGTCACCGGTTGCTCGAATGCCTATGCCCTGATTCCGACCGTATGGGGCAGCATTCTGGCCACCGACTTTGTATTGACGCCCGTTCGATCAGCCGTCGGCGGCGCGATCCTCGATTTCGTGAACACGTTCACGATTTAACGAATTCTTAGGATCCGGGCCGAAAACCGCTCTTCATTGCGCGTTTTCCCATCACACCCCGGGGCGAACCGCCGGTGTCCGGATTCCGCGCCCGGCATGGATGGGATCCTCGCCGGTGCGCCGGATCGTCTCCTTCGCCGGGGCAAGGCGGCGACGATCCCTCACCGTGGACGGCTGCGGCGGGAGGCGCCTGGCAACGGGAAGTCGCCGGTTCTTCCGAGGCCACTTCGAGATCGCGCATCGTTCGGCAGGCAGTGAGCGGCCCGTCATCCGGCCGTTAATCGAATGGGTCGGATCGTGCGGCGGCGCCGGTTACGGTCCTAAATCTTCCGCCCCATTCGGCGCCGATTCGTGTAACGGTTGTGCCGCGACGTTTCAATCGCGCCGCCCTGGTGTTGCTCCCGTTCAACATTGGCGGGCGTCCCCAATGCTCAGCGGTCCTATATGGATGCAACGATCGCCGTTTAGGGTGCGGCACGCGGGCAGCCGATGATTCGGAATCACCCTGGCATAGTCCTTGCCGCGGTCGCGCACAAAGGGGGACGCCCCAAAATGCGGCTGGTCCAATACGACGCTCGGATGCGCAGGGCGGATGCGAATTGACTCTTTTCGTGGTTAGGACGTACAATCGCTACCGAGCGACAGAATCCTGTCGCCTTGCTTTCTTGGTTTTGTTTTCTGAAACACCTCTTGAGAGGGGAACATGATGTTCAGGGCTTTGACTAACGTGTGCAACCGGACCAGGAACTCTACGCGTTTTCTGTGTAGCGCCGTCGCCATGGCGCTCGGTCTGAGCGTGACCGCGCCAGCGTCGGCCGAGCTGTTCGGCTTTCGCGAGATGGGCGACATCACCTGCCAGATCGGCGGCGTCTCGGTAGACGTGACCAATGTCGGCGGCGGCAACGTGGACTTCACTTTCCGCGTGCTTGTAGGCAGTTCGGCCTCAGAGGTCTCGGGGATATGGATTGACGATCGCTGCCTCAGCGGCGCGGCCCTGATGAGTTTGACGGACATCATCAACGGCACCGGCGTATCCTTTTCTGAAAACGCGACGCCCGGAAACCCACCGAACTCCAACAACATTTGTCCGACATTCGTCACGACCGCGGGCTTTTCCGCCGACGCCGATCCTGGAGGCGGCAACGCGATTGAACCCGGCGAGACGCTCACGCTTAGGTTCTCCCTCAACGCGGGCAAGACCTTCGCCGACGTCATCATGTGCATGGAGGAGGCCGTCGACGACGACGTCAATGAACTGAACTGCGTGGCCGGACTTCGTGTCGCGATCGGGCTTCAGCACACGACCTGCGGTCAGTCCGCGGTGAACCTGCCCGAATCGATCGACATCGGCGACGACTGCAACGATAACTTTATTCCCGATTCCTGCGACCTCGACGCCGACGGAACCGACGCCGCCGGCCGCCCCTGCGAACTCTATGGCACCGGGATCGGCATGAGCGTCGACTGCAACTCGAACGGCACGCCGGACGAGTGCGAGATGCTGAGCGACTGCGACACCGACGGCACGCCGGACATCTGTGAAAGTGAGGCGGACTGCAATTCGAACGGAACGCCGGATGACTGCGAACTAGGGGGCAACGATTGCAACAGCAACGGTACGCCGGACGACTGCGAGTTGGCCGGTAACGATTGCAACACCAACGGCACGCCGGATGATTGCGAGTTGGACGGTAATGATTGCAACACCAACGGCACGCCCGACGATTGCGAGTTGGCCGGCAACGATTGCAACACCAACGGCACGCCGGATGATTGCGAGTTGGCCGGCAACGATTGCAACACCAACGGCACGCCGGAGGAGTGCGAGTTGGACGGTAACGATTGCAACACC
>Ga0299906_10000304_pt1 | contig 48050 bp, 36 predicted proteins | sample RVTome_14_FD_200259 | JGI IMG/M metagenome (GOLD analysis project Ga0299906, IMG submission 200259) | Soil microbial communities from uranium-contaminated site in the Upper Colorado River Basin, Wyoming, United States - RVT145D125 (version 2) ... | reverse complement strand
GCCCGGAAAAACCGAAGGTTCCGTGTGCCACTGCTGTGTCAGCAGTGGATAACAGGGCAATGACGCTTGGTAGGAGCACTGCTGACACAGCAGTGGCACACCCAGCCCCGCCCAAACTGTCACGGACGCGTCGCCGGTTGACGTTTTAGGTCGTTGGATGTTCGAGAACCCGCTCGCTCGCGCTCGCGGCTCGGATTACGGTGACTCGGACGTTTCGCCGAATTGCGGCGCTGCCGGCAAGAAGGGTTGGTAGGTCACCTGCCCCCAGTCCCCGTTTTCTTCAGTATCTTCGATTCGCTGAGCGATTTCGGCCGGGTTGGACGTGCCCCAAAAGTTTCGCTTCGCATCAATGACGGCGGCGGCGTGGTTACGCAGCGGGGCGCCCTCGTTATTCGACAGGTCGTTGCCCGTCAGGCTGGCCTCGCCACCCTCGTCGATCAGAACGCCGTCTTTGTTCTTCGAGATGAGATTGTCGCGAATCAGCGGTTTGGAGCCGAGGCCGCATAGGACGCCCGGCCCGCCGTTGTTCTCGATGCGGTTCCCCGCGATGCGGCCGCCGCGACTCAAGTGTATGGAGATACCGCCGCGAGTGTTGTTGCGAATCCGGTTCTGATCGACTTCGGGAGAAGAGCGATCCTTGTACACGATGCCCACGCCTTGGTTGCCCTCAATCACGTTGCCCGCCACCCGAGCCGAGCTCCCGCTTTGGCAAAGGATGCCGTCTCCATGATTGTTCCGGATAGTCGAATCGACCACCTCGCATACCCGGTCGCTATCGATCGAAAGCATGGCGTCGCGGATCCAGATGCCGGCTCCACGGCAGTTTTCCACCACGGAATCGCGGATCGATGCATCCGGCCCGAGGCTCAAAGTGACCCCGATGTGGTACGAGGCGATCATGGCGCCTTCCAGCCTGAGCGTAGCCCGCTGTTCGCAACGGACACCCCGATAGCTGTCGGTCACCCGGCACGCTCGCGCGGTCAACCGCCCGTCCCGCCAGACGTACAGCCCGCAGACGTGGGCGTTGGTAATTTCACACGCATCGAGGTTTGCCGTGCCGTTGTCGACGTTGACGGCGAACTCCGCACCGTCGATCCGGGCGTGGGTGAGTTCCGAAGGCGCCTGTCCGGAATCAGCGTTGATCTCGATGCCATGCCACCAGGTTTGTGCGGCGTCACCGGCAAGCGGGACGAAACGGATCGGCAGATCCGCGGTCCCGGTCGCTTTCAGTGTGCCTTGCACCATCAGCCCCCCACGCACCGCGAACCGCACCTCGACGCCCGGCTCGATGATCAGCGTGGTACCCGGTCCGATGGTGAGAACCTCGTTGATGACATACGTTCCGTTGTCGCGTGACCAGCGGACGGTGCCCGAATCGATCGAGGATACTTCGGTGACCTGGTTGGCCGAGATCCACTGCTCGGCGATTGTTTGCAACTTCTCTTGGATGATGTCGCCCAGCTCTTCGACCTGGGCGGTCGCGTCGTCGGCCGCTGCCCCTTCGTCACCAGGGTGATCTTCAATCACGCGCGCGTAGGTGGCCCGCGCCAATCCATATTGCCCTTCTTTGCGGTAGAGCCGGGCCATGGTCATCAACGATTCGCTGGCCATCGAGGGGACCGTTTCCGCCATATCGAGAACCACGGCTTCCAGTTGCTGAAGACTCTCATCGCGTTTCCCAATCCCGGCCGAGGCCTCGGCCAGGCCGATCCGGGCCCGAGCCCGGAGGACCGGATCTATCGAGTCGTCCCCGTCGATCAGTTGTTGATACCCAAGGATCGCGTCCTTCGGTCGCCCCGAAAGGACATTGCAGTCGGCCAAGCGCAGGATGGCGTCATTGCCCTGCGGCGTGCCCGGACGCTCTTTCGCGATGCGGGTGAAGATCTGGCGCGCCTCGTCATACTTCCCGGATAGGAGCAATTCCTTGGCCCCGGCCAGCTCGATATGCGCTTTGAGGGCATCGTCGGAGCCTGTCCCCGTAGTGCCCCCCGTAGTGCCGACAGTTCCGAACATCCCGGGCTCATAGACCACATACCCGCCCCCGGCCACCGCCAAGAGGAGCAAAAGAAACCCAACCACCAGGCGTGTCCGCTTCGCGTCACTCATTTTCGCGTTACCTCCATCGACCGCGACGGAGCGGCCGGCGTTCAACTTCCAAGCTCGTGCCCGCCGGTTACTATACGCAGAGATCGAGCCCCCATGCAATCAGCGCCGAATAGCGACCCGTGCAAGCATCCGGTCCGGCGATTCTCATCACTCTTCGTACAGAGGCGATGCGTCGCTCGCCGAACCGAATCGAGAGCACCAATCGTCAGGCTGGACCGTCATGCGATCGGGCCGTGCGTTGCGCCGGATCGTGGCGCCATCGCCGATGCGCTGTGGCATTTCTCAGGATAGGCCTTCCGCCATGCCACCATCCTGGTTGAGTGCGTAGTGTGTCTGCACGTAAGTTATTTGTCAATAAGGACTTATCGGCTTATGGCTCTCGGGGCGTGTCGGGTTCGCAAAAAAAAAGTTTTTTTCGTGAGAGGTATGACGCGATCCAGGGTATATTGCACGGTGGTACTGGGTCTTCCCCCCAGGTCTTGTGCGTCAGGATCTTGTTTGTAAACCCTCAATTTGAGGAAAGGCGTATCATGTTGGCAGCTACACGAAAGCGGGCGTATCAGCCCGGTGCGTTCACGCTCATCGAGTTGATGGTTGTGGTGGCAATCATCGCCCTGTTGATCGCGATCCTCCTGCCCAGTCTTGCGAAAGCTCGGGCCCAAGCCAAGGCCACGGTTTGCGCGAGTCACCTCAGCGGCATCTTCCGGGGCATATTCTTCTATGCCGAAGACAACAACGGGGTAATGCCCAACTTCTCGTCGCAGTACCCGTCGGTGGCCATGGACCAGTTTTACTGGGCAAGCCAGATTCTCAAGTACATCGACGTTGATCTTGATCTTTACAAATGCCCCGCTGATCGGGATCCGGTCATTCGTTTGCTTGCGGGAAAAGCCGCGGGGCAAGAGCTGACGAAAGTGGGTAGCTCAGGTGGCGGACGTACTGGCGGTGCGGTCAACACGCAGTTGACGGCCGCCATCAGCTACACTGGAGCTTGCGATATGCTGCGCTACCAGCGGTGGCCGACGCTGCCCAGTGCCGACTGGCTTCCCCAACGGATGTCCGATTTCAAGTGGCCGCATCGCGATCTCTTCCTCATCGAAGCCGCTCAAGACAAGGTCAAACGCGATAGCAGCAGTTGCTTCCGGTGGGGGCATCTTCTCGGCTCCAATACCGATCCATACTTCCGCATACACTACGGCGGTACGAGCATGAACGCCAACGGCTCGAATTACCTCTTCATGGACGGTCATGTCCAGTGGTACTCGGCGATCCAAGCGGGTGAGCGTCTGGAATGCTTCCAGAAACGCCGCGACGGACGTCCTCAATCAGGGCCGTGCATGAACAAGTATCCCTACAACAACTGACCAGGGTAAATCAAAGAACAATCGCCGCCCTTTTTGGGGGACTGCTGATCAGTTCTACGCGGCGCGGACGTCAAGTATCAGCGAGACCGACGTGCAACCACGGTACTCTGCAGAAAGAACCGGCAGACTCCGATCAATAACCGTAGCTTCATATAGGTTCGCCGTGGCAGTTCCATCAGGTCCATCAGGACTCCAGAACAACCACGAAAAGGCGGCCGGCCAGACCTCGAACGGTTGGTGAGCGGCCATGGGGCCACATTCCCCGTGACGAACCTCACAACATGAGGACTGGCCGCTGATATACAACCACTACGGGGTTTTGGGTAAAAGCGGCGTCGGCGGCAGGTCGTCGTGCCCATCGGACCGCCCGGAAGGCAGGTGTTCTCCCAGGGCGTTCCCTGCTTTGCGAAGCAGCCATTCCTGGTGGGTTATCACGGGCACTTTGAGAAGCCCGAACTCCATGTCATTGAGGGCGACGCTCACATAGGTGTTCGGATTCAGTGACTCGAGCTTGGCCGGCACTTCGACCTCCACCTCCTGGCGACCCGAGATCGGGTTCTTGACGATCCGGGCAGTGAGCTCGGGGCTGGAGACTTTGGCTCCCAACAACTTGGCCGGCGGCTGTTGATCGTTAATCACCTGGATCCGATAGGTCCTCGACTCCGGTTCCCAGAGGCGGATCATCAACTCCTCCGGACGAGGTCGGATGCGCGTGAGGTATCGCGCGCGGGCCACTACGGTCACGCGGGGTTGATGCTTCAAGTTCGTCGTGAGGTGAATACGGCCTTCGTTCGTTCCCGGCAGGTACGGCGGGATCGCGGTCACGGTCAGCTCATACTGTTTTCCGGGCCTGACAAGCTTGGCCGATGCCTTGAACCGAGGGCTGTCGGCAGCGACGTCGAGGATCTCCAGCGGCTCGATCGCATGCGACACGATCACCAGTTTTTGGGTGGCCGGCCTGCCCTGATCAACACGTCCGAAAAAAACGTCGGGCGTCGGCTTCACCTCGATCGGCAATCGTACTTCTCCGATCGTGTGGAGCTCGCTCAAGATATGACCTGGTGAATTGCTCCAGACCAGGATATTCTTCCTGCTATCGCCGTCGGTCAGGACTGCTTCGGGATCGATCAGGAATTGGATTTGCCCTGTTCCGCCCGGCGGGACTTCGCGATCATAGTCGACGGCGGTGCAACCACACCCCGGCTTGACCCGGGTCAGGCGCAGGACGTCCTCCCCCTCGTTGCGAAACGTGAATTCACCCTCGATGGGTTCGCCGTCGATGATCTTGAGTCCGTAATCGAAGACCGTGTCGCTCCAGACGAGCCATGGCTTCCCGGGCACCGGACTCGTAGGGAGGGGCCCGCGACCACGAAACCGCCGCTTGGCGGGAGCCGTTGTCGCCGGTCGCGAACTTGCAGGCAGAGAGGCGGCCGTGGCTGACCTTCGACCGCCTACCTTCGATGCCTGATCATCGTGTATGGGTTTTGGTGCGACATCTGCGCCTGCCCTTGCCACACGGCTCAGCGGCGGGCACCCAAGACCGATAACCAGCCCGATCGTCAATGTAGGGCTGCGAACAACTCGAACGGCATAGGCAGCGGGGTTTGTACGCACTTCATCGTGTTCCAGGCTCATCGGGGTTGACGACCAGGCACCATGCGGCAGACGTTGGACAATCCAAATCCGTCCATACAGTATACTTCTCCGGTCAAGACCGGGGCAACTCAATCGCTCCAGAAGGGGTTATCGTACGCCCTATCCGGGCATACATTTCGAACCGTTACAAGGTGATAGACAATCGCTGACCAAACGGGTGAAACGACCCACGGATGGCAACGTGCGCACGGACTGCAACATGCCGGTGACGAAGCGCGAGTTCCGGATCATGGAGAAGCCTTATGGACCACGCGGCTTACCGTTTGATCTTCGGCTTTGTCCCGGTGAGGATGCGGATGGACTCGGCGGCGTGATCACGAACCAGGTATTCGGGGTCGTCGAGTGTCTTGGTCAGCGCCTCGAGCACCCGCTTTCGGTGTTCTCTACCCTTAAAAAAGGCGAGCTTGCCGGCGGCGCCTTCACGGACCCCCGAGTAAGGATCATCCAGCGCACGAATGTAGATATCCAAGTGCCGTTCCGCCTGTTCATCTCCGCCCGGCAAGCTACCCAACGCGCGCATACCCTCGACCCGAACCATCTCGTCGGGGTTGTTGAGCAACTGCTCGATGATGTCCAACGCCGCGGTCGCGTCGATCTCGCCCGCAACCGAAAGGGCCGCCAAGCGCGTCTCTTTGTCGTCGCTTTGGGCCATTTTCTTCAAGGGCTCCAGCGCCGGTTGTCCGATCTCGATCAGCCTGACCACCGCGCGTTCGCGCATTTCCAGATCCGGAGCGAGCAACAAGTTCGTGATCTCCTCGATTTGTTCCGGGGTGGGGTTCTCGACGGCCAACAGTTCGTCGGCGGAGAAACCTCCCCAACTCATGCCAAATACGATGATTCCCACGAATCCTAACAGCACTACTGCTATTACCGCCGTCGTGACTGTGCGTTGATCCAAGCTCATGGGTCGTGCATCCTCCTCGCTTCAGGCCGCGGGCAACGGCGTCATCCAAGCGTCTCGTTCGATCAGGCCATGTAGTGCCGCGCAGTATGCTGTCAGGTCGAGCGCTTGTCAAATCATCACGCGTTCGCCGTCGCCCCTGGGTGCGTGACACATTTGGCGGCCCGGAAAAACCGAAGGTTCCGTGTGCCACTGCTGTGTCAGCAGTGGATAACAGGGCAATGACGCTTGGAAGGAGCACTGCTGACACAGCAGTGGCACACCCAGCCCCGCCCAAACTGTCACGGACCCGCACATCCCAAGCGCACGATGCTCCGAGCGTCATGTGGATGATTTACCGGATCGACCGGGATCCCAGATCGTCGCGGCAATGTAACGATCTCCATCGGTGTGCTCGTTGAAATAATAGATCGTGACCACCTTGCCGTCGGTGCGTTGCACGGAGCGCGGATACCCCAGGTCCCAACACCCGCCGTCATCGCGCAGCGTGATCTCTTTTCCCCACGTGACCCCGTCGTCGGCGCTGAGCTTGGCCCGCATCCCGAACGGCGACGCGCGATAGCCGTAGCACACGCACAGCCGTCCGTCCGCCAGTCGGATCAGGCTCGACGGGTTGCCGCCGCCGGTATCCGGCGCGGGCCGGTTCATGAACGTCCACGTGACGCCGTTGTCGTCCGAGCCGAACGCTTCGATCCAAGCGGCCCGACCCTCCTTGCGCCGAATCGTCGTGACCAGGCGCGACGCCGACAGCCGCACCGTCGCAGGCATGATCGAATAGCAGCTTCGCATCGTATCCGGACAGTCCGGCTCGGGCCCGATCCAGGAGACGAATTCCCACTGCCGGCCGCCGTCGGTCGTGCGGGCGCAAAACGGCCGACCCTCGCGCCCGTTCGACTTCGCCCCAGTGAGCATGGCGGTCAGCGCGTGCTTGCCGTCGACCAGGTAATCGGTGCGCGCGGCGATGCCGGGGAGGTCGAACATCGGCAGGCGAAACGGCCCGGACCAAGATCGGCCACGATCCGGCGACGACCAGAACCACGACTCGGCCCCCTTATGCAGCCCGGATCGTCCGAACTTCAGGATCAGATCGGGCGGCGAAAAGTCGATCGGCTCGGTCAGCTTGACGAACGACTTCCCACCGCGATGCGGCGGCTCGAGTGCGGCGGGCGTTTCGATCTTCCACGTCCGACCGCCGTCGGTGCTGCGCGCGAGGAGATTTTCTCGCGGTTGGTCGCTGTCGATGGCGTGGCCGCGTCGGCTGGCTTTGAAATAACCCGACTGCAAGCCGACCAGAATCTCGTCGCCCCACGACCAGATGCCGTGATTGGCAGGCCAACCGCCGAACCGCCCCGCCACCTTGTAAACGTCGACGTGCTCGATTACCTGCGCGCAGGCGGACACCGACCCGGTAGTTGCCAGGAGCGCCGACAGCAGCATCGCGATAGTTCGATGATTCATCACAGGACCTCCTTTGCGAGATGAGCATAGGCGATGAAGGTGAACAGAGCGAGCTTCGTATGCCACTACCGTCACCGAGGAAATCCGTTTAGCGGCGACCCGGAGGGAAGCGCGTTTTTATACCGCGAATAAGCAGAACGCCATGTGCCAAGCGCACACACGCTCCTGATTGGCAAGGAGACGCCGGTCGGCATGCGGATACGGCGGACGGATCAGGCGTGGGCGTCGATGTGCTGGCCTTTGCCGTCTTCGGCGGGCCCGACCTGCTGGACGGCGGATTCCACGAGCTGGGCGGCCACCTGTTGCTGCGCGTTCGCGATGCCCAAGGTCGCCATCGCCGCTTGCATGCTCGCGGCGGCTTGTCCCACGTTTCCAACGTCACTCATGGCCCGGACCCCACTACTGGTCGACTTACTTGCTGCCGTCCAACATCGACCAACCAGCCTGCAGAATTCAATACCCGCTACTATCGGGCGTTGCCGTCTGCGTCGGCACGCGGATGGCCGTACCCCACCGTACGGACGTTGCCAACGGTGTGACGCATTGCTACCATGTAAGCAATCTAGGCAATCGGTGGCTTGTACCGCGAGGCGTGCGTATGGTTCGGGCAGATACGGATATTTCATGGGTCCACGAGCTGGCCGGCGTCATTGCCGGGTCGGCACAATTCCACGATTGGATCGAACCGGCGTTGCGGCTGGTGCGGGATGAGCTCGAACTTACGCGGGCCGTGCTCTACCGCCTCGACGAGGCCGACCTAACTCTCCGCCCGGTCTCCATGCCGGACGAGCACGCCGATCCGCCGATTGAACTGGTCGGCACAGGCCCGATCGGAACCGTCGCGAAAACCGGCCAAGCCGGCGCCCTGCCGGATGTCGCCCAGGTCAGCGTGCCCGTCCAGCTTGCCGGTCGGGTGCTCGGTGTGCTCACCGCCGAGATGCCCTCGGTCGATCAGCCCGGTCTGGACCGGATCGAGAGCGCGCTCGGCTTGGTGGCCGACATGCTCGCCCCGGCGGTGCAGTCGGCACGCCTCGTGCTACGCGTCAAAAGCGAATGCCTCGACGGCAGGGTAACCGCCGGCGGCGAACCGGATACCGGATCGACGTTCAAGCATCGCAACTTGGTCGGCTCGAGCCGGGCCATGCAATCGGTCTACGCCACACTCGATCGTGTGGCCACCACGGCGGCGACGATTCTCCTGGTCGGCGAGACCGGCACCGGCAAGGAACTCATCGCCAAGGCGATTCACGCCAACAGCTCGCGCAAGGGCCGGCCTTTCGTCGCGGTCAACTGCTCGGCCCTGCCCGGACAGCTACTTGAGAGCGAACTCTTCGGCCACGTCCACGGCGCATTCACCGGCGCGGTGCGCGACAAGGTCGGACGGTTCGAAGCCGCGCACGACGGCACGCTGCTGCTCGACGAGATTTCGACGATGGAGTTGCCGATGCAGGTCAAGCTCCTCCGCGTGTTGCAGGAGCGTGAGATCGAACGCGTCGGCGACGTGCGGACCATTCCCGTCAACGTGCGGATCATCGCCGCCACCAACGAAGACCTGGACGACGCGGTCCGCGCGGGCACGTTTCGCGAAGACCTCTACTACCGACTCAACGTGGTCGTGGTGCGCCTGCCGCCGCTACGTGAACGCCGGGAAGACATCCCCCGGCTGATCAATCATTTCCTTGACAAGTACAACACCATCAACAGTCGCGAGTTGTGTCGACTGTCCCAGGAAATGGTCGACCTGTTGGTTCGCTATCCCTGGCCGGGGAACGTACGCGAGTTGGAAAACACCATTGAACGGGCGGTGGTGCTCTCGGGCGGCGAGGATTTCACCGCCGATCTGTTACCCCCGAGCATTATCACTTTCGCGGACCGGACCGGCTCGGTGCTCGGCGGCGAAACGACCGACGGCGTGATCGATGAAGCCATCGCGCGGTGCGTCGCCGAAGCCGCGGGCACCCCCGGCCGGATCTGGGATCGCGCCATGACGCTTGTAGAACGGTCCCTGATCCGCGAAGCCCTCGACCGGAGCGGCCAGGTGAAAATCAAAGCCGCCGACTTCCTCGGCATCAACCGCAACACCCTCAACAAAAAGTGCCGCGAGCTGGGCCTGAACCCGTCGACCGACCGCGCCGAAGAAAACGCCGAATAGCCAGGGGCTCAGCGAAGCGCGGGATCACCTGCGCACGTACATCGCAGGGCAATTGTCGAACCTGCCCCGCAAAAGCATAAAGCCGACGGCGTTGGCCGCCGACACCCCGCCGCGGACGAAGTGGCGAGGCGGTTGGAGGGGAACGTTACGCAGCCTGATGCGAAGGAGGTAATGAAGTTCATTTCCAATACGACAGCGCTTTGTCGATCACCGCAACACAAGCTGATTCGCGTGAGGCGTGTAGCGGGTTCGATGGTCTTACCCGCCGGGTCGGGAACGTGAGCTACCTTTTGTTTGAGCGGCAGTTGCGCGTGCCGAGTTTCCGCCCGGTTTCACGCCGCAGACCGCAGGCTCCACGTCGTGGCCTTAAAAGGTCCCGCGGGATAGCACGTTGTAAATCCCGTAGTTCATTTGAGCATGCTCAGATACGCCAGCAGATCCGCCGCCTCTTGGGCGGTGAGGTCGCTCAGGAGCAGGTCGGGCATGATGGACGCGTGCTGCGGCTCGAACCGGGCGACCTCGCCGACCGGTACGCGAATCACGTCGCGCGACGCGTCCTCGAGGATGATTTCCTGATCCGTCTTCTCCGCGAGCAAACCCGTATAGATGTCCCCGGCATGGGTCACGAGAACATACGACCGGTATGCGTCCTCGATCTGTTTGGACGGCTCGAGAATCGCCTCGAGGAGCTCGCGACGCTTGTACTTCTCGCCGATCTTCGTGAGGTCGGGACCGAGCTTCCCGCCCACCGCATGCACCTGGTGACAGTTCATGCATCCGGAAGCGGCTCCGAAAAAATACAACCGCCGTCCGCGCTCGGGGTCCCCGGCCAGCGACAGAATCGCCGCGGGATCGATCGCGTCACCCAGCCGTTGCGTACGCTCCGCGGGCGGGACGAAACGCTCGAAGAGATCGCGCACGTTGACGTCGATATGACTTGTGCCCAAGGTGACGGCGTGCTTTTGCACCCCCTGCGACACCTGCCCTTTCTCCATTCGCCTCGCCAGCATCAATGCCCCGCGGGTCGATGACAATGCCTTGGGTATGTCATCCTCCCGCAGCGTCGCACCTACAACATCGGCGGTTGCCGGCACATCGACGCGGGGCGACCCTGCCGGTTTGTCCACCACGGGTCGTTGCTCGAGTTGCTCGATCCAGTTGTAGATCAGTTCGAGTCCCGCCCGGTCAGTGATCCGTGATCCGATGTGTGGCATGCGCCCCCGGCCGAGCTTCGCCATGCGGTAGTAAAGAACGGAGGCGAAAGGGTCTCCCGGAGTGATGATTCTCGCACCGGCCAATCCGAAATCGCCTTGGGCGGGCTTTTGATCGAGCGCGTAGATGCGGTTGATGTCGCGGGCGAAGTCGAGATGGATCATCGATGTCCCGCCCCCGCCCGGCCGGTGGCAGTGCCGGCAGTTCACGTGCAAGTAGGAACGCGCCCGATGGGCCAAGCTCGCCACCGGATCGTGCGGGTCGACCATCCGCTTCTCACGGTCCTTCACCGGTACCGGCTCGGCCAGAATCCCGAGGCGCAGCCAAGCCGCCAACTGATTCTCGGGCCCCTGTCCGTAATCGTAAACCCGGTCGAGCTGGAGCGGATCGAAGCCGAGCAGCGCGGCAAGCTTGTCGGTGTGGCAGACGCTGCACTCGGCCCGGCTCGCGACGCGCCATGTCTGCTCCCGCCGTCCGGTGGGCGTCGTCGCATCGCGGATCGTCAGATCGAGATCGAAACCGGCCGGGTCCGCCAGCACCGCGTCGGTCTCGGTCTCGTCCTCGTTCCAGACATAGGTGTAAGGCCGCCAGGTTTCGTTCTCGAAGTGGAGTAGTTGAGTCTCGAGCCGGCGGCGGCGGGCAGGATTGCCTTGCTCGAGATCGAGCGAAACCGTTCGAGCGATCACCGTGCCCTCCGGGAAGATTTTCTGCGAACTCCGCAGGGTTATTTGCGAATCGTCCGGCAAGGCGAGCAATCGCCGCGCCGTCGCGTGGTCTTGCCACATCTCCGCGTTCACCGCGTAAGGAATCACGCCCGGGGCCGGATTCTCGTCCGCGACCGACGTGAAGAGGCCCGTCGCGCTGAGCGTACGTGGAAACGCTTGGCTGTTATCCTCCTTGCGGTTCGGGATCAGCCTGTAGATCCGGCCGGTCCGTTCGTAGTCGACGATGTACAGCTCCCCGTCGTGGTCCTCGCCGAAGGCGACAATCTGGAGCGACGTGTCGACCAGTTCCTTGAACCAGGTCAGCCGCTCGCCGTCGTAGCGCAGCCCCCATAGCTTCCCCGTCGAGTAGTCCCCGTAGATGTAAGCGCCGGCCAACGCCTCGAGTCGGGTGCCGCGATAAACGAACCCGCCGGTGATCGAGCGTGCCTCGAAATGGTCGTGCGCCTTGACCGGCGGCAGGATGGGCGTCGGACCGCGTTTCCCCTCGGGGTGAACCGGCTGCGGTCCCTCCATCACGCTCCAGCCGTAGTTACCTCCGCGACGTACGCGGTACACCATTTCCCACATCTCCCAGCCCACGTCCGCCACCCAGAGGTCTCCCGTATGGCGATCGAAGCTCATTTTCCAGGGATTGCGGAAACCGTAGGCCCAGATTTCCGGCCGGGCTCCGGGAAGGCTGACGAAGGGATTGTCCGGTGGTACGCGGTACGGTCTGCCCGCCTCCTGCTGGTCGACGTCGATCCGGAGAATGGCTGATAGGACATTCGAGAGGTCCTGGCCGACGCCGTCGGGATCGGGCGGATTGGGGCCGGTGCCGTCGCCGGTGGAGATGTAAAGGTATCCGTCGGGACCGAACTTGAGCGCGCAGCCGTTGTGGCCGCCGCCGAGCCAGGTGAAGATCACCTGCTCGCTTGCAATATCGACGACGGGCGGGTCGGTCTCCTTCACCACGAAACGCGAGACACAGGACCCCTCGCTCCGCTCTTTCCGCGTATACATGAGGTAGAGGTATCGGTTGCTCTTGAAGTCGGGATGGAAGGCGAGCCCGTACACGTGGACCAGGTCGGGGACGTGCGCGCGCAAATCCAGCAACGGATCGGCCCGCGCCACGTGCGGGTCGTTCGGAAACGAGTAGAGCTTACCCTCGACCTCGACCAGGAACAGTCGGGGGGTTCCCGGCGCGCTGGTCAGCGTGGCCGGACGGGTGAACGCGAGCTTCGGAAAGGCGAGCTCAACCGCGTAGGGCAGCGGAACTTCGGGCACGCCATGTACGCGCGAAGTAGTCCAGGGCGAACGACGAGAACGCACCGGCTCTGCGGCGCCGACAGCGCGAAGATTCCCGAGCAAGACGGCGAGGACCAACAGGCACGCATCGATCCGAAACCATTTCATAGCCAATGACCCTAACCTCTGCAACACGCTCGGGTAAAGGTTCCGGCGAAAGATGGGTCACGCGGATCGACACGGTTTGTTCAGCATCGGGAATCACACCCACGCATGTCCGCTCTCTCTCGATAGGATTCAGATCAAGGCACCACGGTGACAAGATGATGATGCGTGGAATGATCACACAAGCGATCGGCGACGGCGCATGAGTCCCAACGCGCCGAGGCCGAGCAGGCCCAAAGTTGCCGGTTCCGGGGCCGGGGTGGGCACGGACTGCGTGTCCTGTATCGCCGGTCCGCCGGTCACGGTCGCGGAGGTCGTCGTCGGCCCGTTCGGGCTGGTCGCGAGAAAGACGACGGAATGAGCACCGGGGGCAACCCCCGGGAAATTGATGAGCAACTCCGTCGGATCGGGATCCCCGAACGGATTCAATGCACTGATACTCGGAGAGACGCCGCCGAGCGTCTGGTGAAGCGTGTCCAGAAAGATGATATGCGCAACCGAGGGATCGTCGTCAACGATCCCCACCCCCGACATCAACCCGAACGAAATGCTCGACAGACTGCCGTCGCTGGCCGGATCGATGAACGCCTGGTACGCATAAACGTACCGAGCGCCGCCGGAAGGATCGGTCCCGTCGATACCCGCACCGGGATACTCGCCCGGCGCGAAAACAGCGTAGTCCAGCTCCATGCTGAAGGTCTCGGACGTGCCGGGGTCGGTCTTGGAGAAGGTTGCGAAGCCCGCAGTCAGCGCGTTGGCATCGCTTCGGAGCGGACCGCCCGCGCCCAACGCCGTAGTGCAGGTGATCACTAAAGCGGCCATCGCCGCACACGCGCAGCATCCAATCGATCGATAGGTGGGCATCTCTTCTCTCCCAATACCTCACGGCAGTTTCGCGACCCGCAACGCCGAAATCGATCGCGGCAGATACGAAGCACGCCTTGCCGTGCCAAACACCCCCCAAACCCACTAGCGCACAGGCTGTATTCGTTAATTTAGCGGGTCCACACTGGATAGTCAAATATGTGATCAGAGAAAATCATTTCGGCTTGGCCATGCACGAGAATGGCCGCCAATATTGGACCACAGCCTGTTACGCGGTGCCTCCGGACGAGTGGGCATCATTGAAATAAGTAGGGATAACACAGGACGGCGCATAAAAAACGGCGCATAAAAAGACGAGTGCAAGAGTTCGTGTTTACTCTTGCACCCGTCTTGAAAAGGCGGTTAACTTTCCCTGAATGCGGCTTCCACCCTGCCCCGGCGCTTTCAATCAGCCCGGCAAACAATCACACCAGGCCGCTGTAATCCATTCGGGCCCGGCGCCATCTATCAGGCCCGGCGTCGCAGTCGGCCGACCAGACCGACACCGATCATCGCCAGCACGGCGGCGCCCGGAGCCGGCACGGGCGAGGGGAGGGTCCCGGTCATGCTGCCGATGCCGCTGTCCTTGACCGACCCCTGCTGGAAGGTCGGAGCATTGGGGCTGGTCATCAGCAGGATGGTGCTGTGTTGACCGACGTCCAGAGCCGGACCCGTGAAGAAGAAGTTGAAGCGGGCCAACTGCTGGAGGATGCCGCCCGAGTCGACGGTGACATCGTGGTCGGCATCGAAGGCATCGTCCTTGCCCAGCGAGGTCGCGGCGAAATTCTGCGAGAAGCCGATGTTCAACTGGCTCAGCACCGTGGTACTGGCGGCGTTGCCGCCTACCGCGGTGGCGTTGTTGGTCACCTGGTACGCATAGACGTACTCGTTGGCGACGTCGCCGACCGCGAAGTTGCTGAAGGTAACATCGTTGAGGATCTGCTGCCAGGCACCGCCCGCCGTCGTCCATTGCCCGGGCGCGAACACGGCATAATCAACGCTCACGTTAAGTGAGTCCGTGCCGTTCGTGCCGAAGAAATCGGTCGTGCCGGAGAAGCCTGCAATGCCATTGGGGTCACTCGGAAGCGGCCGCAAGGCCATCGCCGCCGACACCGGCAAACATGCTACCACCGCAAGAATCGTCAATTGTCGTCGCATTCAAAACCTCCTTTTCGCTCTCCCCAGAGCCTGCCCTTTAGGTTGACTTCACTGCCCTCGAACTTTCACTGCCCTCGAACTTTCACTGCCCTCGAAACCGTCCCCCGTACTCCAAACCCAGGTTTACCACCGGCTACGCCACAACGGCGTTTCCGGCGTCGCAAGAGCGCCAACGCGCCCATGCCGAGCAATCCGAGCGTCGCCGGCTCGGGAGCCGGACTCGGGACCAACTGCGTATCCTGTTCCGCCGGTCCGCCGGTCGCCGTCGCTGACGTGAACGTCGGCGGATTGGGGCTGGTCAGAAGAAACACGACCGAATGGTTGCCGGGCGCGATGCCGGCAAAGTTCATCAGGACACTGGTGGGATTTGGATCACCAAACGGGCTGAACCCGCTGGAGGTGACCGCGTCGCCGCCGAGCGTCTGATGAAGGGTGTCCTGGTAAGCGACATGGAACGCATTAACGTCTTCGTCAAACACATTGGCTCCGGATAGAAGGCCGATGCTGATGTCCGACACGTTGCCCGCGCTGCCGCTCTGTACAAAGGCTTGGTAGGCATACACCCATCGGGCGCCGCCGGACGGGTCGGTACCGGTTACGCCTGCGCCCGGATAGTCCCCGGGGGCGAAGACGGCGTAATCGAGTTCCATGTCAAAGCCGGGCTGCGAGAAGGTCGCGAAACCGGCGGTGCCGGCATTCGCATCCGTGCGAAGAGGACCTCCCGCACCCTGCGCAGGGACCGCAATCACGGCCAATAGGCCGAAACCCACGGCTAGATATCTTGAAAGTCGCAGACGAGTCCGCATTATCCTTTCCTCCCCTGCATACGGCGTAAGCGCGCCCAGCCAGCCACATGCAGCTTCTTTTCGACCACTCTCTACTCTCACCTCGATACTGTCCAAGCTAGCGTACATGCATACCCGTTGTCAACCCTATAATCGGGATTTCCCGGTCCCGGCCACGTTCATGGGACTCGATCCATTAAGCTATTGCCAGGAAACAAGTTAGACACCACTAAGGCGTCCCTCGCAACCCAAAAATCACCCCAGATTGACAAAAAATCCGGCCCGGCGGCGACCGTCTGCATACCCATTTCATGCAGCTGCCACCCGCATCACCTGGGCGGCCAGATCGGCGAGCAAGGGGCCGGCTTCTTGCTGTGCCGCCTCGAGTTCCATGGGGCGATTAACCAGAGAAAAATAGGCGCGAACCCATTCGAGGGCGGTATCGGCACCCAAACCGACGGACCCGACCAACGTGATCACGGGAACCTGATGTTTTCGTGCGGTTACGCCCAGCCCGTAGAGCACTTTGCCCATACCGGATTGCGCATCGAGCCGTCCTTCACCGGTCAGGATCAGATCGGCGTCGCGGATGCGTTCTTCAACCCGCAGCGCGCCGAGCACGATGTCGACGCCGGGGCGGAGACGCCCATCGAAAAACGCGACAAGACCGGCTCCAAGTCCGCCGGCCGCCCCCGCCCCCGGCAGGTCGCGCACGGAACAGGCGAGATCGCGTTCGACCACGTCCGCGAAGTGAGCAAGATCGCGATCCAGCGTCTCGACCATCGCTTCGGTGGCCCCTTTTTGCGGTCCGTAGATCGCCGACGCGCCGCGTGGACCGCAGAGGGGATTGTCGACGTCGCAGGCAATGATGACTCGGCAACCATCCAGCCGAGGGTCACGCGCAGTGATGTCGACCGCATGAACGGCCCCGAGATCGCCGCCCGCCAAGCCGTCTTCGAGCGGAATCCCGAGCCCGTCGATGAACTGAACGCCGACGGCCTGGGCCGCCCCCGCGCCGCCGTCGTTGGTGGCACTGCCGCCGATGCCGATCAGGATTCGACGGGCACCGGATTCGAGGGCGGCACGAACCAATTCGCCCGTCCCGTAGGTGGTGGTACGCATCGGGTCGCGCCGGTCGCCGATCAACGGCAGACCGGAAGCCGCCGCCATCTCGATCACCGCCGTCGGACCGTCGGCATCGCCGTCATCGGCACTGCGTCCGAGCATGCCCCACTGAGCCTCGACAGGGTCGCCCAGCGGTCCGGTCACGGTCGTGGTGTGGAAGGTGCCGTCCGTGGCATCGACCAAGGCTTGAACGGTGCCCTCGCCCCCATCGGCCATGGGGATCAGGTCCAACTCGGCATCGGGCAGAACCCGCCGCACCCCCTCGGCGATCGATGTGCAGGCCTCCCGGGCGGTGAGCGATCCCTTGAAACTGTCCGGTGCAATGACGATTTTCACGGTACGTTGTCTTTCACGGTACGTCGTCGGCCTCCGCCGCCACTCTACTTCCGGCTTTAGGCGATCGCAACTCCGGGTTTTGACGTCAGAAATATAAAGGTGGTTGTGGCGAATCCTTGACGCGGCCGACACGCTCGATGACATGCCCCGGCGATGCAGCACTGCCAAAGAAGATCGGCGCCGACCCTACAAAGTCCGCAAGCTGAACGTCGGTGGTTACTTGTGGCTGTTCACGATCGTCGAAGCGGCGGAAACGGTATGGGTAATCGGCTTTCGGCAGGAGCGGATGATGCACCGGCCGGATGATCCGCCTGAAGAACCGCCGACCGTAACCGGGGGTGACGATGGTTGATTCATGTCGTCACCCAAAGACGTGCATCCCCATAGGCGACCGGCGCGCTGCAAAGGGCGACCTCGACACGCCCGATGGTTCCCAGCACATCGGTTCGCGGCAAGACCGCCCTTTTCCGCCGGCTGTCGATCCCGTGCCCGGGCCGGTCATAACTCGGCCCGGGCTGGTTTCCACTCACTGCAACTGCGGCAAGACGACTCGGCAACCCGCCCAAACGAGCCGCCCCGTCCAAATCGAATCGCCGCTGCGGAGCCTTGTGCCGAAACCGGTCGTTTCGGTCGGGTCGCTCCGCACAACCGCGCCAATCATCGCTTCTTTACGCCCTCGCGGAGGGAACTTCGCATCCGATCCTGCGAAGTCGGTTGGCGACCTACCAGAAGAGGCCGCGGCAAGCCCTTGTGATAACGAACGTTACACTCCTTTGCCCCGTTGCCTCACATGGTCTCGGCTTGGGCCAACCATGACCCCTCCCTTGAGCAAGCGCGATGCCAAACGTTGCCTGTGCGCAGATCTGAAGCCATTTACATCGTAAAATACTTGGGGGTAAGTATTTATGTAAGAAAGACTGTTTCGCGGGCAACCTGCACATTGTGTCGGCAGCCGCTCATATCTGACGGATTGTCGTCAGGTAAGCATGTCAAGCGGCCACTCGCTACGGAACCTCGTAGCTCACATAATGTTACGTACGCTACGGATTCCCGTCAGTGTTCGGCAGTTGACGGTTTTTCGCCAGATGGACTTGGGGCGACGGTGGACGAGGCTTCCTGGGCTGCGATTCGGTATTTGCTCATCTTGTCACGGAGCGTGGTGCGTGGGATGCGGAGAATCTCGGCCGCCCGTACCTGGTTGCCGTTCGCCCGGCGCAAGGCCGACTGGATCATGGTCCGCTCGAGATCGGCGACGGTTTCAGTCAGGCCCGCCAACGGGGACGTGAAGCGGGGCGAACCGTCGCCGCTCGCATGACTGTTGCCGATCAACGGCGGCAGATGTTCGGGCAGGATGTCGTCCCCCTCGCAGAAGGTCAGCACCCGCTCGATCACGTGCTCGAGTTCGCGCACGTTACCCGGCCAATCGTGCGCGACGAGCATGTCCATGGCATGGGGCGTCAGGGTCGGCGGGTCGGCGTCGACGTCGGTCGGAGCGTGCTTGGCGATGAAGTGTCGCGCGAGCAGCGGAATGTCGTCACCACGATCGCGCAAAGGCGGCAGGACGAGATTGATCACGTCGAGTCGATAGTAGAGGTCCTCGCGGAAGTTGCCGGCATCGACCAGTTCACGCAGGTTCTTTTTGGTGGCACAGATCAGCCTTACGTCGACTCGAATCACGTCCTCGCCGCCGACGCGCTCGAACTCCTGCTGTTCGACGGCGCGGAGCAGCTTGACCTGCACCTCCGGCGGGATGTCGTCGACCTCGTCGAGGAACATCGTTCCGCCGTCGGCGAGTTCGAACCGGCCGGCCTTGCGGCGGATGGCTCCGGTGAACGCGCCTTTTTCATGCCCGAACAATTCGCTCTCGAGGACGGTGGGCTGGAGCGCGGCACAGGCGAACCGGACCAATGCTTTGTCGACCCTTGGCGACAGCCGGTGGATGCTCTCGGCCACCAACTCCTTGCCGGTGCCGCTTTCGCCTGAGATCAGAACGGTTCGCTCGGTTTCGGCGACGGTGCGAATCTCCCGGAACAGGTTCCGCATCGCCTCGCACCGGCCGACCAGCGGCCCCAGCGCATCGTCGGTATCGGCGGACAGTGCATCGTCGCGGTTGTAGTGCGCGATACGCTCGAGTTTTTCGATGAGCACGTCGGTGGTGAACGGTTTGGTGATGTAATCGTAGGCGCCGCGCTTGATGGCGGCGACGGCGGTCTCCACCGTACCGAAGGCGGTCATGACGATCACGAAGGTGTCGGGGCGCTTGGCCTTGATCTGCTCGAGAAAGGTCAGTCCGTCGGAACCGGGCATCTTGAGATCGGTGACCACGACGTCGACCGGGTTGGCTTCGAGACGCTGCAATCCGGTCCGGGCCTCGGAGGCCTCGAGCACCTCGTACCCGGCATCGGTCAGATCAATCTGCAGCGTGATGCGTTTGAGCGGCTCGTCGTCGACGACGAGGATGACGCCTTTTTTACGGGAATTCATGACGCGTCCCCCGATTCGGTCGACGCGACGACGGGGACGGTCTGAAGATGGACAGCCCCGGCCGACTCGGGGACGGCGACGGGCAGTTCCATCGAAAACGTGCTTCCCCGGCCGAGGGTCGAGGTGACGTCAACCCGACCCTGATGGGCCTCGACGATCCGTGACACGACGGCCAGACCGAGCCCGGTACCACTGCTGCGACCCTTGGTGCTGTAGAACGGCTCGAAGATATGCTCCCGCTCTTGCGGCGTCATGCCCGAACCCGTGTCGCTGACGGCGATGGTGAGCGTACCGCGGTGGGTGTCGGGCTTCGAGGCGTGCAACGTCATCCGACCACCGTCGGGCATCGCGTCGGCCGCGTTGAGCATCAGGTTGATCAGCGCCTGGACCAACTGTTGATGATCGGCCAGCGCGTACACGGGCTCGGCGGGCAGGTCCGTCACGGTCTCGATGTGATTCCGGGCCACGCGCGATTCGACGAACAGGGACGCCTCCCGCACGACTTCATCGACGGGCGTCGGCGCGAGCTGCAACACCTGATCCTTGGACAGGCTCAGCAAGCGCCTGACGATCATCTCGATGCGATAGAGTCCGCCTTCGGTGAGGTCGAGCATTTGCCGGAGCTGTTGCTCGTCGTGCAGGTTCCGGCGGGCGATGCGGGTGCAGTTCTGCAACCCGTCGAGCGGATTGTTGATCTCGTGGGCGACGGTGGCGGCCATCTCGCCGATCAGGGCGAGCTTCTCGCTGCGGGTCAGCCGTTCCTCGAGACGCTGCTGCTCCTTGACGGTCTCCTCGAGTCGGTCGGCCATGCGATTGAACGAGCGGGTCAGCTTGGCGACTTCGTCATGCGGATCGGACTCGGCCCGGTAGGTGAAGTCGCCGCGGGCGATCGCATCGGCGACGCGGCGCACCCGGCCCAAGGCGCCCTGTACTTTGGCCGTGGTCACCATGCCGACGATCCAGCCGATGACGATGACCGCCGCGGTCAGTATGCCGACCGGAAGACGCGATTCGGGGAACAGCGACGCCACCAGCCCGCCGCAAACCAGGGTGGCGGCGTGAAGACCGAGCAGCATTTTTTGACGCAGGCTCAGACGCATGACGTTCACCACGGCGCGGCACGTCGTCGTTACCGCAAACCGCGATACCAGTATGAACCGCGGCTACGAGAATGCAACCGGCCCACGCGGCTCGGTTGGATGCGGGTTGTTTACGCGGGGTGCCGGATGAGGTGTGCGAGATGCCGGCAGCGAACGTGCCGGGTGCAGTGGGTTTCGTAGTAGCGGCGCGCTTGGCGTCCCATGCGGTCGGCGAGGGCGCGATCGGCGGCGAGGCGGGTGACGTGCCGGGCGAGTTCGATGCCGTCGCCCGGCGCGACGGTCCAGCCGGCGCCGGCGGTGTCGAGCGTCCGGGAGACCTCGTTGTGGGCGGGACCGACGAAGACCGCGGGTCGGCCGGCGGCGAGAATGCCGTAGAGCTTGGACGGCACGACCAGTCCCTGCGCTTTCTCGCGCATGGTGACCAGGTGCAGATCGGCCGAGGCGAGAAACTCGGGCAGTCGATCGAGGTCTTGCGGCGACTCGAAGGTCACGTTGTCGAGTCCGCGCCGACGGGTTTCAGCCATCAGCGCTTCTCGCCGCGGGCCGCGACCGGCGAAGGTGATGCGCAGGTCGCGACGGTTGCGCAGGTGACTCGCGGCGTCGAGCACGGTATCGAATTCGTGGGCCAGCCCCAGGTGGCCGGAGTACAGAATGCGAAACGGTCCATCCGCGCGCGACGTTGTCGGCCGCGGCATGCGCTCGTTGGGGGACCAGTTCGGCACGGTGTCCAGCTTCTCCGCCGCGATCCCGGCGCGACACAGACGCTCGGTCATGGCATAGCCCGGCGTGATGATGCGCTCGGCGTGGCGATAGATGACGTGACCGAGACGATCGGCGAGGCGATGCGACCATGCGGTCGCGGGCACGGCGCCGAGGGCCGATGCGATGTCGGGGTAGAGGTCCATCATCCAGAGCAACAGGCGGGTGGATCGTAATCGCTTGAGTACGACGCCGAGCGACGCGACGAACGGCGGCGAGGTCATGGCGACGCACACATCGGGTCGCGGCAAGGACAGACATCGCGCCAACGCCAGTGCGCCAAAGGCTGCGAAGTCGGCAAGCCGGGCGGTGCGGGAGTTCGTCGCGGTGAATCGGGCGATCGGAGCATCGACGCGTTGAATGTGCACACCGTTGTGGACTTCGCGAACCGGTAGCCGGGTACCCGTACCGGCGTACTCTCGCCGTGAGCAGACGACGTGTACCTCGCAACCTTGTTCTGGTGCCGCGAGATACTCGGCCAGGTCGGTCAACAATTGAGCCGTCGCGGCCGGGTCGGGTCGGTAATACTGGTTCAGGAAGAGTACACGCATGGATAATCGTTTGGGTTGGTGCGATCAGTCCCGGATGTCGCGCCGACGAATGGATTCTGCCGGGTTACCGCGGTAGATCATGTGCGGGTCGAGGTCCTTGCCGGCGACGGAACCGGCGGTGAGCACCGCGTGGCTGAAGACGGTGACCCCGGGGCCGACGAACGTCGCCGCACCGATCCATGCCCCCGTCTGAATGTGGATCGGCGAGGTGAGCAGGGAGAACGCGGGCGAGCGGTAGTCGTGGCTGCCGGTGCACAGAAGCGCCCGCTGCGAGATGCAGACGTGGTCGGCCACCGTGATCGGGGCGAGGTTCAACAGCCAGGCCTGCTCGCCGATCCAGACGTGGTCGCCGAGACTCAGCCGCCAGGGGAACTTGATCCGCACGCCGGTGCGAATCACGACGCCTTGCCCGACGCGGGCGCCGAAGGCGCGCAACAGCGCGACACGCACCCGGCTCGACGGGCAGAGCGGCAATTGTAAGAAGAGCCACTCGACCAGCAGCCAGCAGATTTCCTTGAGCCGGCCGGCGCCGCGATCGAACGTCCGGCGATCGTACGCGCCGAGGTCGACGGCGCCGACGGCGTCGGACAACGCCGGGGCCGATTCATGCGGTGTGTCTTGCAGGGCGATGCTCATTTCGTTACGTCGTCCAGGCGCGGGTCGGGCTGATCGCGGTCATAGGGTGCTCTTCGGTCTGATGCAACACCTGCTCGTACAATGTCGTCAACGCTTCGGCGGACCGATCCCAGGTGTATCGAGTTCGCGCCAAATTCCGCGCGGCGTCACCAGCTTGTCGACTGGCGGCGTCATCGGTCAGCAGCGTCGTCATGGCGTCGGCGACCTGCTTGACGTTGCACTCGGTGACGATCCCCGCTCCTGTGTCTTGCACGTCCGGCCACAGGTTCACGCGATTGCTGATGACCAGCGGTAGGCTCATTCGCGCCGCCTCGGCGACGGCGATGCCGAAATTTTCCTGGTACGAGGGTAGGGCGAAGACCGATGCGGCGGCCAACGCCTGCCACTTGCGGTCGCCGGTCAGCATGGGGATGTGCGTCACGCGATCGCTGATTCCGCGCGAAGAGGCCAAGCCTCTTATTACGTCGAGATAGTTGTCCTGGTCGGGTCCTACCAGTAACAGGTGCGCGTCGGGTACCTGTCGGGCGACGCTTGCGAACGCGGGCACCAGGATGTCCAGCCCCTTCTTGGGATGGATGCGTCCCAGGTGGATGACCAAGCGTCGATCGGCCAGGTGCGGGTAGGCGCTTCGAAACGCTGCCGCCGCGTCAGATCTCTTTACATCCGGCGGATCATCGGTACCTAGTGTGACGATGTGTCCGGACGGTAGCGACGGCACCGTGGATTCGGCCAGTCGTTGTTCGCCGGCGGTGGTGTACACCATACCCGCGGCGTGTCGTAACCGTGGGAACTCGACGGCCGTACCGTACAACTTTTTCTTGAACGGTTTGCGCGACATGGAATGGGGATCGAGCATGCCGTGCGGCATGACGACGAACGGCACATGACGGCGTCGGGCGATGCGTATCGCGGCGGCGGTTGCGTGCGTCCAGAGCGTATGTACGTGGACCAGGTCGCAGGTCGGCGCCACGCGCTCGAGGTCGTCGGTCAGGGCGGGGCTGGCCGCGTAGGACCCGCCGAACGGAAAGCGACGAACCGGATGAACGTCGAGCGGGTAGGGGCGGGCGTCGAAATCCCATGTTTCGAGCGGCTCGTCCCGTGCGAAACAATCGGTGGTGATCACCGGCGTGTCCCAGCCCTTGGCGGTCAGCTTCCGGCAGAGCCGATCGACGACCACAACCGGACCACCGGCACGTGGGTGCATGTAGGGTACGACGTGCAACACTTTCACGGGTTGGTCTTTCGCGAATCGAGTAGCGTTTCACAGAGATCGAACCAGCGCTCGGCGCCGCGCTCGGGCGTGTAATCCTGTGCGATGCGACGCGAGCATCGACCGAATGCGCTGACCCGCGTCCGGTCGGCGACGAATCGGGCCATGGCCTGCGCCAACGCGTTCGGGTCATCGGACGGAATGACATAGCCGTTTTGGTCGTGCTCGACCAGATCGTGAGCCGCTCCGACCCGGTCGGTCGTGATCACGGGCATGCCGGCGGCGATCGCTTCGTTGATCACGAGCCCCCATCCGTCGTGGCGACTGGGTAGCACGAACACGTCAGCCTTGGCGAACTCGTGCGGCAGCGCGTCCGGCGGCTGGAATCCGCGAAAGGAAACGTCGCCGCGCAGCTCGTCGGGCACGTGGGATGCATAGGCCTGCCGTTGAGGGCCGTCACCGAGCAGGGTCAGTTGCGGCGGCGGGGTTTGATGGTCGAGCCCACGTCGCAACCGTCGGTAGGCCTCGAGCAGTACGTCGACCCCTTTGCGCGGAATCATCTGGCCGCTAAAGAGCAATCGCAGTGGTTGCGTGGCCGTGTCATGGCGTTCGATGGCCAGAAAGGCGGATAGATCGCAGTGGTAGGGAATGTTGACCACCGGCCGATCGTCGGAGAGCAAGTCGCGGTATGCATCGCGAGCACGTGATCCGATGGCGGCGACCGCCTCGGCGCCGCGCACCATGGGTCGTTGTGCGAATTTGCGTAGCATGCAACCGGCGCGCGAACGTTGATTCAGGCCGGGGATTTCACCCCAGAAAACCCAGGGCACCCCCCGCCGGGTCAGGTTACGCATCACGAGTTGGGCGGTAAGGGTGAAGTAATCGCCCACGACCACCAGATCGGCCGGTTCTCGGCGAAGCCGGTGCACGGCCGTCGGATTGAAGCAGCAGCAGCGGGTCAGGGCGTGCAGCGCGACGCCGGGCAACACGGTGCTGTGGTCGGGCAACGACGGCGGCGTCCACTGACGATCCGGGGAGGTATCGGTGTAATAGTAGACCCGTGGGTCGAGCCCCGGATGGCGGGCGACGGCGTCGAACAGTTCGGTCTGATAGGGCGAGGGAATGACGGTCAGGAAATCGATGCGGTAGGGCCGATCGCCTCGGGCGACATGCGATGCATGACCCTCGTGACCGCCTGGTGCGACACGACCCGCACCAGAACGGTCGATGGACCGGCCGACTCGCGGCGCCCCCTCCGGTGCGCCACGAGTCGGTTGTCGATCCAACGAAGGTAGTCTATGTGTCGTCAATTGTTCAGCGCGTCTTGGAATATGGCGTCGTACGTTTTCAGAAAAACGTCCTGGCCATGAAGTTGTCGCACCGTGGCGAGCCCGCGTTCGATGCGTTGGCCGCGCAGCCGGTCGTCGTCGATCAGCGCGATGACGTGCTCGGCCAGATCGTCGACATCGTGGTCGCGCAGGAGGATGCCGTTGTGTTCGTGGCGGACGAGTTCTCGGGTGCCGCCGTAACGCACCGACGCGACCACGGGGACACCGGACGCCATCGCCTCCATGGGGGTTCGGCCGAAGGCGTCGGCGTCGGAGTTGAACAGCAGGATGTCGGTCGCGCCGAAGAAGTCGGCGGCGTTTTCAAGCCAGCCCACGAAGCGCGTCCGTCGGCCGATGCCGAGATCGTGCGCCCGCGCTTGAAGCATCGGCCTTTGCGGACCGTCACCGGCGAGGAGGAACTGGGCGTCGGGACAACGTCGGGCGATGCGGGCGGCGGTTTCCAGGAATACGTCGATGCGCTTGCGGTCGATCAGGGCCGATGCGTTGCCGATCACCGGGCCATGCACATCGAGGCCGAAGCGTTGCTTGAGAGTAAGGCGGGTGGTTTCGTCGGCGCGTCCGACGGTGATGACCGGGGCGCGAACGGTGCGGGTTCGATCCGCGATCCAGGGCGCGATCGATTCGGCTTCACGGCGTTGGAAGTCGGTGAGGTAGGTGATGGTCCGGTACTGCCGGCCGCAGAGTCGATAGAAGGCACGCCATCGTCGACGGCTACGCGGATCGTCGCCGTGATGGAAGTGCACGGTCAGCACGCGGCGTCGTGCCGGTGCGGCGGTCAGGGCGAGCGAGCCGGTGACCGTGGGACCGCTGACGAGCACGAGATCGCACGGCGTCTGGGCGACGGTGCGCCGCATGCGAAGATGCGAGCGCCATCCGAACCGGCCGCGGTAGTCATGGCCGGCGGTGGGAATGCCCGCCGCTTGCATGAGTTCGGCGCCCGCGCCGGCGGGGTGCAGCGAGACGATGCGGAAATCGTAGCGCGGCCCGTGCAGGCCGCGCATCAACGCGTAGAGCGTGCGTTCGGTGCCGGCCAGGTGCGTGCACTGCATCATGTGCAGTACGCGGCATGGTTTTTTTTCGTTCATGGCGGCGCTGTCGTTCGCTTGGATCCGTTCGTGCGTGCCGCGCCGGATGAATCCGGCGGCGCCGAGGTGCGCTTTATTCGGCGGTTATCAGGGCGTCGACCTGGTGGTGCAGGGCCTCGCTGGCCACTTCGACCGACGCCGCGGCCCGTACCGCCTCGACCAGCGCGCGGGACGCGCGGGCGTCGGGCGTCTTGACGATCGCTCCGTGCAGGGTGACGAGCATCGAATCGTTGTTCGACACTGACGTGTACGGCACATCGATCCGATCGAGCACTTCGGTGGTCAGTCCGGTCGGCACATACAGCGGACAGCCGCAGGCGGCGGCCTCGAGCGCGGAAGTCAAGCCCGCCGGCTCGTCCGTCTCGATCACTGGAATCCAGGCCGCCGACGCGCTACGGTACAAGTCGCGCAACCGCTCGGCGGGCACGTCTTCCTCGTAGGTGAGCCATCGGGCCAACTCCGGCTCGTCGCGCAATGCGGGTACGTACACCTCCCGCACCCACGGTGCGTTGGATACGCGGACAATGTGCACCCCACCGGTTCGGGCGAGTTCGAGCACGGTTTGCTCATCGCGTTGGTGGTTGCCCGGCACGAAGATCACCGGTTTGCGCTTGACCGACCTACCCGGCGTGAAGAATTGCGTATCGATCCCGAACGGCATCCATTCCACCTGGTTCGGCCCGACCCCGTAACGTTCGACGAAGGCTTCCATCTGACTGGGCACGAGGCACGCGATGCGGTCGACGCGACGGTAGGCGAAGGACTTGAGGTGATCGATCCAGGCCCTCAAGCCGCGGCGATGCGGGCCGAGACGGTAACGCAAGGTGACGACTTTGAGTCGGGGTCTGACCATTTTGACCATCGCGGCGATCAAGAGATGCGGCGTCAAATAACTGATCACCACGTCGGCACGAGCGAAGGCACCGATCATGCCGATCGTGCGCGGCACGACTTTGAGCGCGCGGGTCAGCCGGGACGCCGACGAATCGACTGCCGGTGAACGATCCACGAGGCGGCAACGAGGATCGGTGAACGCCGAAGCGTAGGCGAAACGCGGATGCGTGCGCTCGGCCGGCTCACCATCGGCATCGAACCCGAACGCCGACGACGTGATCCCGGGCCAGCAATAGGCCAAACAAACGCGGTACGGATCGCCGAGGGTTTCCTGGTGGGTTGTCATGCTACACCTTTCACGTCACATCGACACGGTTTCTAACGCGGTGCTGACGACACGTGAGCAAGGATCCCATCGTGTTCCGTGTCGCCGCGTTGCCGATGGTCCTGAACAAACAGGCCTTCGTTCGCGCTCGGTTCCGGATTCAAACCGCGACTGATGATCGCGGCGACGCGCTGGTTGCCCCGCCGATTCCAATGAAGCCCATCGACGGCCAGCAACTCCCGGCCCTGCCGCGCGCTGCCGGCGATTTCACCGGTGATGTCGGTCACCTCGATGTTTTCCCGGCCACATTGCTCGAAGAAAGCGTTCTTGATGCCGGGCCGGAGCGTGGATCCTTCGAGCAGGGTAAAGAACAGGATGTCCAGCTCGGTGTCGTTGCGCTCGCACAGCGTGCGTATTTCACTGAGAATCCTGCACATGAGGCGGGGCGAGTCCGAGACCGGAACGTCGGTTCGTTGCTCGGGGGGCAGCAATCGCGTCAACAGCGTATAGGCCAGCGCACTCGAATCGAGAGCCTGGTCGACCCAGCTCAGTTCGGGCGCTCGCGTCTGAAAATCGTCGTCGGTCAGCGTGCAGAACGGTTTCGCCCGATTCGATTTGCGGCGGGCCAGGATGTCCATGAAGTCGTTTTCGCACAGGAGAAGAACGGCAGCGCCGCCCGTTTGCGTATCGGGTTGCTCGAAATGCCATCGCAGCAACGCCAGCGAAACGTCGGGACCGTATCCGATGCAGCTGAGATTGAGCACGCGGCGACGGGTCAAATCGGCAAGGAGGTAGCCCAGGCTGTCCCGGTCATCCACACACCAGCCGAAGGCAAACGAGTCTCCGACGAGCAGGATCGGCGGCTCCGCACGTTCGGCCTCGGGCGGGGCGGTGATCCGAAACCCGTTCGCGTCGGTCGAATAGTGAAACGTGTTTTGCGCATCCCAGCGTTTTTCCACGTTGACCAAGGACGATCGACAAGCATGGCCGGTCACGGGATGACGCTGGAAGATGCGTACCCGCTTGGTGACGATCGACGCAGCGCGTAGTCCCAGCTCGGCGAAGATCGAAACCAGACTCAGGACGATGACGGTAAGCGTTGTCTTCCTGGTCAGCGACAACCCTGTTCGTTGACTGGACACAAGACGACTCCTGTGGAAAGCGGTTCTACGCGGAAAGAAACAGCAAACGCGTGTTGTGATACTCGTCGCGCGGCGGGTGTACACGCATCCGCCCGGTCGTGTCGTACTCGAGCGCTTGATACCCGAGGCGGGTCAGGTAGTCGATGCAACGGCTACCGTTGGGTTGGTCGGGAAGGTCGCTGAGTTCGACCACAATCGCGGGACGGGAAGCTTGAAGCACATTCTCGGCTCCTTGCAGCACGTCGAACTCCGCCGACTCGGCGTCAATCTTGATGAAGTCGGGCTGTACGCCGTTTTGATCGCAGTACGCATCGAGCGTACAGCAGGCGACGATGGTCGGCGGATACGCACGACTGTTGCGCGGATCGATGCGTGTTTGCGGGTCGGTGTAGCCGTTGAACGCACTAAAGACCCTGCCGTAGTCGTTGAAACGCAGCGTTCCGTTGCGGGAAAAGACGGCCTGGCGAACGAGACGAACATTGGCCCGATCGCCGACGTTCCGGGCGAGCATGTCGTAGGTGGCCGGTGTGGGTTCGAAGGCGTGGACCCGACCCGACTCGCCGACCAACCGCAACCCCAGCAACGTGTAGTAACCGAAATGGGCTCCGACATCGATCAGGGTCGCTTCGGGACGAAGATGCTCGAGCAGGATGGTGGTCAAGTCGTCCTCGAACATGCCGTAGGTATAGAGGTGGTGCGAGACCGGTTCGGGCAGGAAGACACGCATGCGTTCGCCGAAGAAGAGCTTGGCGGTAGCTTCGTGGGGCGCGACCCAATGGGCGAACCGGGTGCGGAGCAAGCGACCGGGCATACGTGCCAGCTTGCCGAGGCGCGAGCCGGTTCGGGCCCGACGCATGCGGCGTACGCTGCGCAGCCACGCGAATCGGTCGGCGGCATCGGCGGCCGGCCGATCCGGCCCAGATCGCCGACAACGTGGCGCGTCGGCCTGGAGGGCGGCATCGGTGAAGAGTTCGTTCGTCTTGCTTGACCCGTGTGGCATGGATTCATCTCCCGGTAGGTGCGACGTAGGGTACATCGGGTATCGCGCCGCGCGACGAGCGCGACCGGGCCGGCCCCCGGGTATACCGGAGCACGACGCTGACGGTGAGATAGAGCCCGATGAGCGGATAGAAGATGGACATGGAGACCGATCGTCCCAGCAGGAACAGGGTGGTGAGGCCGCCCGTGTAGAACATGAGTACAGGGACCGAATGCGCGAAGCGTTCGCGCAGTCGGTCCCACGCCCGGCACAATCCGCCGCCGAAGAAACTGCAGACGACCACACCGAGGATTCCGAAGTTGACGTACATCTCGCCGATGAGGCCCGGGGCCATGTTGGGTCCGCCGGCCAGGGCGTCGTAGCCGTGCCAGGCGGAGAACTCGACGCCGAATCCCATCGGTTTGTCCGGCCACAAGAAGCGTGGGATCGGGTTGAGCAGTTGCACCCAGTAGGTTTCGCCGAGCTTGTATTCATGAACCGTCGGGACCTGATCGACGATGAAGAGCAGCTCTCGAAACATTTCGTGTCCGATGTAGCTCGGCCAATCGTTCAACGCGAGGTGACCGAGTCCGCGACCGGAGACCATGGCGGTAGAGAGCAGGTAAAAGGCGATCCCGAACACCGGGGCCAGTAGGACGAGACGGGTGCGCCGTCTGGGCGGGGCGAGCCAGAAGATCGCGGCACAAGGCACGGCGATGGCCACCAGCAACGTCGAACGTGTCCCGCTGCCATACGCGCGAACCATCGACCAGGCGACGATGAACAAGGCGAAGAATCGTGCCCCGGGGGGATTGCGTCGATCGGCGAAGAAGAGAATCGCCAGCCAGCTCACGCCCCAGGCGCAGGTCTCGAGGATGAGAAACGCGGCCCGGAAATCGCCGAGCGTTCCCCGACCCAGCGGCCCGCCCCAGGTGCGCCGCATGCCGAGAATACCCTGACCCAGCGCGACGAGGTCCGTACCGCCGTAGATGATCACGGGCAGGAACCCGACCCACGCGGCCAGGACCAGCACGCGCCACAACCGGTTGCGATCATCAAGCTGTTCCAGCCGGACACCGATCGGCTCGAATATCCGATTGCGCGACACCCCGTAACCGTAGAGAAAGGACCATAGCGCCAGGCCGACCAGCATCAAGCCGAAGTCGTTGGCGGCACGTCCATACCCCTGCAGCGCATCGGGCAATTGCAACGGCTCGAGCAGAAACCACGCGAAAATGCCCAGCAACACCACGTTGCGCGCCGACAACAGGCGCGTGACATCCCGGCGCAGATCGACGAACAGCGCCATCGCCAGCACACAGGTCAGCATCCAAGCGGCATCCACGGTTACCGGCGGACCGAATTGTATCGCTTCAGCCATCATCCTCATCCAAGCCCCACTATCCCGAACTCCGGGCGCAATCCCCATGCTTCATGCCGCGCGCACCATCGCGTCGCGCAGCGTGGTCGCTTCCATGCTTCTTCCTGTCACCTCAGGCTGATGTCATCCTGTCATTCCGCGGCGAGGGGTGTTTGTGGTCGACTCCGTGATTGCGGGGCGAATCGCAAGCCGGTAATCAGGACCAGACAGACATAAGCGGCAATGAGCGGATGGAGCACGGCGATTGAGATCGATCGTCCCATTACGAACACCGCCGCCAATCCGGCGGTGAAGAACATGAGCACCGGAACGGACTCGGCATGACGTTCTCGCAGCCGATCCCACGACCGACACAGCAGTCCGCCGAAAAAGCTGCACACGACCACGCCGACCAGACCGAAGTTCACATACATTTCGCCGATGATGCCGGGCGACATGTTGGGTCCGCCGGCCAGCGCGTCGAACCCGTGCCAGGCGGCGAACTCGACCCCGAACCCGAGCGGTTTGTCTTCCCAGGCGAATCGTGGAATCGGATTGACCGCCTGCGCCCAGTAGGTATCGCCCAGTTTGTAGGGATAGACCTCCGGCACCTGGTCGACGATGAACAGCAATTCGCGGAACATTTCGTGCCCGACGTAGCTCGGTATGGCCTCGAAGGCGAGTCGAGCCTCCTGACGACCGGTGACCATCGCGCCGGAAAAGACATAGAACGTCAAACCGAGCAACGGCGAGCACAACACCAGACGACGTCGCCAGCTCGGACTCGAGTGCCAGAACAATCCGGCGAAGATCACCGCCACGGCCGTGAACACGGCGGAACGCGTGCCGCTGCCGTACGCCCGCAGCAGCATCCAGAGCACGATCGCCAGGGCGAACATTCGCGCGCCGGGCGGATTGCGCGTATCGGCAAGGTACAGAACCGCCAGCCAACTCACGCCCAGGACGCAGGTTTCGAGCAAGAGAAAGGCGCCCCGGAAATCGCCGAGCGCTCCGCGCCCCAGCGGACCACCCCAGGTCTGCCGCATGCCCAGGATGCCGCGAATCAAGTAAGCCAGGTCGGATCCGCCGTAGACCACCACGGGCAAGAACCCGATCGACGCGGCGAGCACCAGCACATACCACTGTCGCCGGCGATCGTCGAGCAGCGCGACCCGCTCGCCGGCGCGATCGAAAAAACGCGCCTGGCTGATTCGGTATCCGTAGAGAAAGCAAGATATATTCACGCCGACCAGAAACAATCCGTAGAGGCACGCGCTGGGTCGGAACGCTCGCGTCGCTTCCGGCAACTGCAACGCTTCGAGCAGATACCAGGAGAAGACACCGACGAGGACGACGTTGCGCGACGTCAGCAAGCGCGTGACGTCGCGCCGCAAGTCGATCAACAGCATGACCGCCACCATCACGGTGAGGGTCCAGGCGGCTTCCGTGATCAGGGAATAGCTGATTGTATCGGGTGCGTGAGGCATCCTGAGGACTTTCCGTGTCCATGGCCGATTTCACCCTCCCGCGTTCCGTGTTCCACCACGATCGGGTCGGTTCGATGGTGGTGATCGGCGATCACTTCGCACAATTCGAGCAACCGCAACGTGTGATTCTCCCAGCCGTATTCCGACGCGCGCTGCGCGGCACTGACCCCCATCTCGACCGCTCGGATTCGATCTTCAGCCAGCCCGTTCAATCGGGCGGCAAGCCCCTCGACGTCGTCGGGAGGCAGGACATGACCGTCGATGCCTTCGCGGATGATGTCGGGACCGGCCGAGTGTGTGCTGGCAATCACCGGCATGCCCGTCGCCATCGCCTCGGTGATCACGAGCCCGAAACCCTCGAACAGCGACGGCAGGACCAATACGTGACTGCGATGCATGTGATCGACCACCGTGCGTGTGTCGACCCGTCCGACGTAGTCGACATGACGCGACCGGGCGCGAAACGCCCGCCCCGACCCGATCATGGGACCGACGACGGTCAGGCGCGTGTTGCGAGTCCGGATCCGTTCGTAGGCGTCGAGCAGGTAGCTGATGCCCTTACGCTGCCCCACGCCGCCGACGAAGAGAACGCGAAACGGCCCGGTCGGCTTGCGGCGAGCGAAGGTAAACGCGCTGAGGTCCGCGCCGAGCGGCAGGGTGCGAATCCGGTGATCGTCGATCCCCGCCTCGGTGAGCGTGGCGCGGGTGAACGAGCTGGCGGCAATGCAGAAATCGGCGCGACGGGGTTCATCGTCGAGTCGTCGGGCATACCACGCGGGAAAGCCGGCGTTGGACAACGAGTCGGCCCACTCGGGGTTTCGCTCGCGTTCGCGTCCGAGGATCCGTTCCGCCGCGGGGACGTGACCGGTGGCCATCTCGAGCACCGCGGTCATGCCTCGCCGACGCGCAGCAAGCAGACTGTCGCAACAACTGCCCTGGAAGCCCCAGAACGTGTTGGCGGGATGACTTCGCCCCAGCACTTTCGAGGCAACCCAGCGATCGAACACCGCGTCACGCCGAAGCATCAGTTTGCTCGCCAGACGCCCGTCGCCGATCAGCGCCCGGCAGAGGACCTCGGGAAATTCGAACGTCGGACGTCGCACCACCCGGGCCGCGAGGCCGTCAAGGTGACGTCGTTGGAGGTATCGATCCACCATCTGAAATTGACCGAGCATGCGATCCGGCCAACGGGTCGGCCGGTAGTAGCTGCTGGTCACGAATCGATTCAGAAACCCGAGCCGCTGCAACGCCCGCGCGTGCCGATAGGCGTGCTGTTTGCCGGCATGGGTGACGATAACGGACAGCCGGGGCGGCGGTTCGTCCCGGTCGATTCGACCGTGGTCGAGTAAGGTTGATTTCATGATGTTGACGAAGGTTGGACCGAGGTCGGGCGAGAGCTTCGCGCGTGCGTCAGTCGACGCATGAGGGAAACGGTTCTCGACGCGCCGGCGCGCGTGCGGGCGGAACGCTCGACCACGGTGCGATACACGTCACGGGTGCGATCGGCGACGTTCGGCCAACTCAATTGCTCGGCCCGTCGACGCGACGCCTGCGCCATGCGCAGTCGCGCCGCCGGCCGCGACGTCAGCGAAACGATCGCCCGCGCCATGGCGTCGACGTCGTTGGGCGGACAAACCACCGCGTTGTCGGACCCGACGTAATCGTGAACGCTGCCTACCTCCTCGGCGATCACCGGCAATCCACACGCCATGGCCTCGAGCAGCGCGTTGTTGGCGGTCACGTCGTGGGCGGCGAGCAGGAACAGATCGGCGTCGTGATAGGTCGTGCGCAGCGCGTCGTCGGACAGTCCGTGCACCACCTCGACGTTGCGGCGATCGACCAAGCTCCCGGTCGCCGATCGCGGCGCGACGATGACAAAACGAATGTTGCGCTCGGATTCGAGTGTGGCGGCGATCTTCGACAGGAGATCGAAGTTGCGCAGAAACGATCCGACGGCGAGGCACGTGATCGTCTCGGCCGGTCGCCAGGGGATCGGCGTGAAGTAGTCGATGTCGACGCCGTGCGGCACCACGAACAGCTTGTCGGGATCGCTCAGATTCGCACGGAAAAAGTCTCGCTGCGACGAACCGACGAGGATCACCCCGTCGAGGAGGTTCAGGAGCTTCGGCCGAACGTTGATTTCCCGGGCCAGATCGGGCGGTTCGTGGAAGGTGGCCACACACAAGTGCCCGGTGCGGCGGGCCCATCGCGCCGCCCATGCGTACCCGGCATGGCCGTACAGCACATGAAACAAGGTGCGGTCCGACCGCGCGAGCATGCGCGAAACCGCCGCCCGTTCGAGTTGCAACCCCGCATGGCTGATCCAACGGGTGGCCGAACCTTGTCGCGCCAGCCACACCAATCCCCGCGGCGTCAGTCCGGTCGGCGGGTCCTGCTCGACAAGCACGACTTCCGCCTCGGGCATCGACGCGGTCAACCGTACGTAACCGGAACGGGCGGCGTGCTCGCGGAAGCCCTGGCCGAGCATCACCCAAGGAACACGTTGATGGGTTACCGATTCGATGGCGTTTTTCCCACGGGCAGACTGCATAGTTACCGTTCGGAGCACACAGGATGATTCGGGTTCGGTCCGACCCGATGTCGAGCGGCATCGGCTCGGGCGACGACGCGGCGAGGACCGGCGCCCAGCCGAATCGCCGGTGACGCCCCGGTATCGACGTCGTCGGGCGCCACCTCCGCCGGCTTCCCCCCCGATCGCAACGAGCGCGAGCCCGCTTCGAGGATGCGCACGACCCGCTCGCCGTCACCGCCGTCGGACAGGATGGGCGTATCATCGAGGACCGCGTCGATGAAGTGCCGCACCTCGAGACGCAGCGGTTCGGCGGGCATGATGCGCGGAATGACGATTTCACCGGTGCGAAGCTGCACCGCCTCGGCATAGTCGGTCACCGCGTGCCGCACCGTTGCGCCCTTGTCGTAGATGCGCACCTTCTCGGTCGCTTCCATGTCGTCGAAGGTCGCCATGCGCTTGCTGCCGACGACGGTGAGCTTGCGGATCTTGTGCGGGTCGAGCCACGACACGTGCACGTGCGCGAGCCGGCCGTCGGCGAAATCGAGGGTCGCGAAGACCACGTCCTCGACACCCGGTTGAAGAAAGCATTGCCCGGTAAGCGTCACCCGCGTCGGTTCGGCTCCGAACAGGTAGCCGATTACCGACAGGTCGTGCGGAGCGAGCGACCACCAGGCGTTCTCCTCGCTCCGCACCACGCCGAGATTGACGCGCTGGGCGTAGAGGTAGTGGATGTCGCCGAGTTCGTCGTGGTCGACGAGGCGCTTGAGATGCCGTACCGCCGGGTGATATTCGAGTAAGTGGCCGACCATCAGCTTGCGATCGACGCGCCGCGCGGTTCGAGTCAGATCGGCGGCGTCCAAGGCGCACAGGGTCATCGGCTTTTCGACGTATACGTGCTTGCCCGCCTCGAGCGCGCGACGCGCGATGGCATGGTGCGAGTCAGGCGGGGTCGCGATCACGACCGCGTCGACGCCGGGGTCATCGAGCACGTCTTCGAGATCCGCGGTCGGACGGGCGGTGGCGTACTGCCGGGTGAGGCGCGTGCGCGTCGCTTCGTCGCGATCGCAGATCCAACGCAGGTACGATCGCTCCGCCGTGGCGAAATGACGCACGAGCCCTCGACCCCAACCGCCGGCGCCCACGACCGCTACGTGCAGATCATCGGTCATGATCCGTTGTCTCCGGTGAGTACGGCTTCATAGCGAAGCAGGTTGCGTTGCGAGTAATCACGTTCGATCGTTCGCCGCGCCTGGTCGCCGACTCGGCGGCGCAGCTCGGGTTGTTGAAAGGCCCGCTCCATCGCCGCCGCGATCGACGTGGGGGACGGGTCACAAAGAAACGCGGTTTCGCCGTCGACCATGAGTCCGTCGGTGCCGGGTTCGGCGGTGGCGATCACGGGGAGCCCCGCCGCCATCAGCTCCAACAACGACCACGAAAAGTTGTCGTAGGCGGAGACCTTCAGACCGCAGTCGAAGAACGAGAGGGCCGCGGGCACGTCCCGCCGCGCGATCGATCCGATGAAACGGACGCGATCCGTCAAGCCCGAAGCGGCCGTCATGCGCTCGAGCGCGGCACGCTCCTCGCCGTCGCCGACGATGAGTAACCTAGCGCCATCAAGGTTACGTGCGACCCGTAAGAACGCGTCGAGCATCGCGACCGTGCTCTTGTCGGGTGAGAGTCGCCCGAGGTAGCCGAACACGCACGACGCATCCCGGCCAAACGCGGGGAGATCGTCGGGCATGGACGGCCAGCGAACGCGGCGTCCGCCGAAGCCGCCGGCGTCGATCCAGTTGGGGACACGATGCAGTTTGTCGGCGGGCACCCCGCTGTGCAGCAGCTTCTCGTGAATGTGCGGATACTTCGTGACCACCGCGTCGACGAGGCGACGCGTGATACGCTGCCGAGCGTGCCATTTGGCGTTGCGCCACCGGCTGCGCGTCGCATAACACGCACATCGACCGCTCGGTTCCAAACCGCATGCCTGGTAGTCGATGAACGTCATCGGGCAGACCATTTCCATGTAGTGGAGCGTGAGCACCAGTCGCGACGCACGAAAGAAAGCGGGCACGTGATGCGCCCGGTGCACGACGACGACGTCGAACGGCCCGTATCGGCGCGACAGTCGACGCCACATGCGGTACAACGGCCCCACCGTGGACCGGCCGGTTTCACGGATGTTGTAGACCGGCACCGACCCATCAACCGACCAGGACCACGCCGGCTCGCATGCCCGGCGAATCGTGCTCTCGTCATAGCCCGCGCTGCGCATCGCCTCGGGGGCACGGGGCACGACGACACAGACCTGATGGCCGCGGCGACGGAGAAACTCCACCTCGGAGGCGTTGTGTGTTTCACTGCCGCCGACCGTGGGTGGAAAATCGTTGCATACTTCGAGAATTCGCAGCGAGCTGGGTGCGCGATCCACAGGCGCCGGCGTACGCGTCGGCCTCGGCGCAGAGATCGGCTCGTGCACGCGTCTTGGTTCGGAAAGTTCAATCGTCATGCGTTTTGATGGTGTCGTACAAACCCAGGAGACGCCGGACCCAGTCTCGTGTCCCGAAGCGCTGGTGAGCGCGGCGGGCGATGGTCGCGGCGTCGTACTCCGCGGGATTCATCAGGACTTCCACGACCGCGTCGCCCAGTGCGGCGGGGTCACCGATCGGCACGGTCACGCCGTCGCCGGGGCCGAGGATGTCCTCGGGACCGCCGCTGCGCGTGGCGACAACCGGTCGTCCGACACACAACGCCTCGGCCAGCGACATGCCGAACGTTTCAATTCGGCTCGACGATACGATCAGGTGGGCGTCGGCCATGTGCCGCGCCAGTTCGGGGCGCGAAACCGCCGGCATGAATCGCACCGCGTGATCGAGCCCCAATGCGCAAACCCATTCGCGTGCGTGGTCATAGTCGCCGTTGCCGATGATCTCGCATTCGACCGGCAAGCATCGCCGGGCGTAATACAGCGCTCGAATCAGCACCGGCACATCTTTCACGGCTCGATCCGACGCGACACACAGCAGCCGGTACGGCGGCACGACGCGTTCGGGAAGCGGCGCGGCACCGAACACTTCCGTGTCGATGACGTTGCCGAGGACGGTGATCGGACGAGTCACGCCGCACGCGCGGAGGCGATCGGCCAAACTATGCGACACCGCGAGCACGAGATCGGCACGCTCATACACGTCGAGCAGACGCCGCCCGTATTGCGTAATGAGTCGATCGGCGAAGCTGTAGTGCTCGGTGATCACGACGGGAATTCCGTATTGCTTTCCCACATCGACCGCGGCGTGTCCGGCAAACGCAGCCGTATGGGCGTGAATCAGCGACGGTCGGCCGAACGTGCGCGAATGTCGGACCAGCCCCGCCGCGACGCTCTCGCGGTTGCCTCGTCGCAGCAGCCAGTCTGAACGTGTGGTGGGCACGAACCGTGGCAGCCGATAGACTTCGACGCCGGCGTCGTGATGCAGGGACGCCTGTCGCGCCGACCGACCGATGCGGAACCACTCCCGCGGGGAATAGGTTCTCCGCACCGCGACCCCGACGCGCCCCACGCGCGACAACGCCATCGCCTGGTCGCGCACGTAGATCGCATCGACGCGGTTGTCCGCCGTCGGATAGGCGTCGGCGACCAGAAAGACATTGCGTCGATCCGTCGCGGTTGCCGGTACATTGTCAAGAGCGAGCTTCCCCTTCATGAGCAGACGTCAACCTCCCGAAATGCCATCGTTGCCGCGGATTCGTCGGTAATCTCAAACGCGTCGTCATACTGTCGCGGCGATGCTTCGATGGCGTGCCGTATGGCGTCCACCGCGTCATCCACGTCGAACGGGTCCGTCAATCGCAGACAACGAACGTGCATCGATTCGGACGCGGCCAAGTCGCAACTGCGTTCGGCCATACGCATGCTGATGTCCGTGATTCGGTCGTGATGGGTGATGTCGTTCGTGATGCGGGTCGGGGTAAAGATAAAGCGTGACACCCCCGAAGCGGCCGCCCATTCGAGCAAACCGTACGTGCCGAGCACGTTGATCCGTAGCGCTTCGTCGGGGTCGTCATGGCTTGCGTCAGTCACCGATTCCAGATGCACGACGGTATCGACGGCGATGTGTCGCAGGGTTTCGTGCATGGCTTCGCTGTCGGTGATGTCGCAGTCCAACGGCACCGCCGTCGGCAACGCGACATGGCGCGACGCCTCGCGCGCCAATGCGTAGACCCGCATGCTCCGTTGACGCAGTGCGGGCACGAGCACCCGGCCAATCCGGCCGGTGGCCCCGGTTACCAATACGTGTTGACTCATGTTGCGGCGGTTAACGTGCGCATGGGATCGGCGTGAAACCGACCCTCAGTCCTGGTGAAAGCCAGCGTGCGCAGGTCCATGTGCAGACGGTTGACCGCACGATCACGGTCGAACTCGGTCAATGCGCGATCGCGAAGCTCGGCCGCACGCTCATGCCACGTTGGATCGTCGAATACACCGCGCAGGCGGTCGGTCAGGGTGTCGGTATCCAACGTATCGAGCACCGGCCCGACCGGATGTCGGCCGATAAACTCGGCCACCGCGCTGGTCGTGGGCACGTGACACAACACCGGCAGCCCGGTCGCGAGATAGCCCACGAATTTCGTCGAGAACGAGGTGGCCACATGCACGCGACGGTCCGCCCGGAACCATAGCGGCAGGTAGAGATAGTCCATCGATTGCAACGTGTTATGTACCGTATCGGCGTCGCGCCACCCTTCGAGCCGAACCCATCGGCGGTACGGTGACGGGACGGGTACGGTTTGAGGATCGGCGAAGACGGTAAGCTCGAACCGGCGTTTCGCGGACAAGCGCTCCAAGGCGCCGAGGAACGCCAACCAGGCCTCGGGCTCGGTGATCGCGCCGGCGAACCCGATGCGGATCGGTCCGTCATGTGCCGCGTGCGACGACACAGCGGAGTCGACCTCGATCGGCGGCGGCAGCACGACCGCATCGCATCCGGTCATGTCGTGGTAGTGGTCGCGCATGGGTTCGGAGATGGTGTAGCGCATCGAGGCGGATCGGTAGGCGTTCACGAAACAGCGTCGAATCCACTGGACCAGCGGCCGGGGTAGGTTGCGATAGGTCGCATGCGCCGCCGGATCGTCGTGAATCCACAGCAGGAGCGGGATGCCGAGCCGCTGCGCAATCTGGTGGCTGATTCGGACCGAGATGCCGGGCCCGATGCCGAGTACGGCTTGAACGCCGGCCCTGCGCGATTGTTCGGCGACGAGTCGGGCCACGCGTGGTGCGTGCAACGTCCAGTCGGCCACGTCGCGCAACGGCGCGAGCCCGAACCGGCTCGGCCGACGGAGCAACGGGATCGACCACTGCCGCACTTTCGACCACGGCGATGCGGGGTCGGTCACCGGCTCGGCGTGGTGCATCCACACGAGCCGGTCGCGCGGATAGTCGGCGAGCAAACGTTGCACGCACATCGCGCCGCCGTGATGTGTTTCCGGGGCGTAGTAGGTCACGGTCAGGAGTTTTGGAGGAGTCGTGTTCAATGGCGTTTCCCGAAGGTCAGGGCTTGCGTCCGTTGCCGGGTCGGCGCGACTTGGCCGCTCACGAGTCGATGGAGATAGTCGGCGAAGTAGGCGTGACCGGTCGGTGAAAAGTGCATATCGTTCTCGAAACAGCTCCCGTGCGGCGGCTTGTAAATGTACAGGTCGACGCCGGCCGCCTCGGCGAGCGTCAGCATGTTTTCGCGTCCCGCCTCGATCGAGAGCTCGGCTGGATCCCAGCCGTGCGCCTTGGCCTGGTCGTCGGATTGCGGCATCCAGGTTCGACCCGCGACCGGATCGATCGCGACGAACAGAATCCGTGCTCCCGCTTCGGTGGCGGTCTGATCGGCCTCACGCAACAGGGCGGCGGTGACCGTCACCGACGCGCGGAAACGTTCCGACGGCTGTGTAGCGAAGATACTGAAATGGCTCTGATCTGCCTGCACGTGTTCGGGGCTCGGGGTCTCACCCGGTTGCAGCAGTTTCGTACCGCCGTCCGCCATCGCGGTGCGGGTTCGGACGTTGACCACCGCCCGACGGAAACGCTCGAGCAAACGTAACGACCCGATGCGTGGTGACGGATCGAGCAAAGTAGCAGTCGGCTGTTGGTCTCGGGGAATCTCGTGCAGTATCAGCTCCGCGTCATCCATCGTGTAACGGGGCTTGCGCAGACCGGCTCGCCAGGAGCAGGTGTCCTCGGCGTTGTTGGTAATGTCGTTGGACGCGCAGAGCACCCAGATGACGACCTCGGGCCGTTGGGGCAGCACGTTACGGCGGAAGAACAGGTATTCCTGGTCGGTGCCCCATCCGCCGGCCGAGGCGTTGATGACCTGGTAGTCGGACCCGAGACGGGTCGCGAGCAGCGAGGTCGCGATCGCCTCTTGGGACACCATGATCCCGAACGTTATCGAATCGCCGACGACCGCGATCTTGCGCGAGTCGGGCCGGAGCGGTTCGGAGCGAAAACCGTTCTCGTCGGTAACCGTACGATGCAGCGTCTCGCCTTTCGGGCCGTACATGTAGGTGACGACGCTCGGTCGCGGCACCCAGCCGATTTCCGGATCGATCATCCACGGCGACGGCCCTGACGGTTCGCCGAGTCGCAGCGATAATTCCGCTGCGGCAAGCCCGCCCGCGACACTGACGACCAACACGGCAAGCTTGAACCGGTTCCGGATTAACCAGGCCCGGCGGCGCGTGACCAGGCCGACCAGCAGGATCAGGATCACGATGCCGACACCGCACGCAATCGCCGAGATTGACCCGACCGGTCCACCCCAGCCCAGCCGGGCTGCGACGGCTCCGACGACGGCGAGCATCACCATCGCGCAGATCACGACCGGCCATTGCGGTGTGTGAACGATTCGATGGTGTGAGGCGATGTTGGTCATACGGCCACTGCAGTCCGAGCACCACGGCGACACTGCGTTGCCAACACATCGTGCACGCAATCGAGCACGTCGTCGGGCGCGATGCGTTCAAATGCGTCACCCTCCCGGTAAATCGCCCGGTGGCGCGCGGGATCGGACCAGGGATAGAACCGTGCCTTGTGCGGCAACCCGCCCATCACCACGACCGTCGGTCGATGCTGGGCGACGGCCATATGCATCGCGCCGGTATCGTTGCCCACGACGAGATCGCACCGGGCCACGACGGCGACGAGTTCGCGCAGTGAGAGTCGGCCGGTCAGGTCAATGACCCGCATATCGGGTGCGTCTTGAACCAGCAGGCTCGCGAGGCGTTTACCGACCGGGCGTTCATTCGGTCCGCCGAGAATCACCACGTCGCTGAATGCATCGAGGTTACGCGCCACCTGGACAAAACGGTCGGCGGGCCAGCACTTGCGCGGCAGACCCGACCCGGGCACCAACCCGAGCACCCGCGCACCGGACGGACGAGGCACGCGCCGCTCCGCGACCGCGGTGGCCTCGCGACCGAGCCAGAAGGTCGGGTGGATGTCCTCGACACCGTCGACCGGACAGTTCAACCAGTCGAGGAACTGCACGGAGATCTCGAGTTCATGGACGTACAGGTCGTCGGGCTCGACGCGCATGCGGCGGGTGTACAGCGCGCTGGCGGCGTCATCGTTCTCGGCGGATTGATTCAGCGTGTCACCGGCGATGCCGAACTTTTCGGCGGCCCGCACGCGTCGAACCAGATCATGGATCTTCGGCGTCACCGCCCGCACCGGATTGAGCAGCAGGTCGTACCGCCGTCCGAACGGCCCTTCGACTCGCGCGGCGAGATCACGCAACGTGCGATAGAGCGAACCGAACCGAACGTTGCCGCGGGCGTGCACAAGCCAATCCAAGCGTCCTCGGCGGAAGGCTTCCCACGTCCACAACCGATCCAGGTGCGGACACAATGCGAAGAGTTCGTGCGTGACGGACGAAGTCACCATCTCGATGCGCGCCACCGGCCAACGCCGTCGCAGGTGAGCCAGCGCACCGCTGAACAGCACGGCGTCGCCGATGCCGTCCGGGCGGAGAATCAGTACGCTTTTGACCGTCGACGAAGATGTCATGATCGGGTTCATCGCTTCAAACGACCTCATTCACGGATGCACCGCGAAAACCAGCGGTCAGCTTCGGGCGCGGTGCGACCAGTTCCTGGAGCAAGGGTTCAACGCGATCGACCGTGTGTCGCCAGGTGTAGGCCGACTCGATGCGCTCGCGAGCCGACGTGGCCAATCGGCTTCGCAAAAGTGCGTCGTCGCGCAGCCGCAATATCGCCTGAACGAGGGCGTCGGGATCTTGTGGGATCAGCAAACCGTCCACACCGTCGCGGACCACGTCGTTGGTCTGACCGAGCGCGGTGGCGATCACCGGCTTACCCGCGGCCATGGCCTCGAAGAGTTTGAGGGATGAGCCGTCGACCGGACGCCAGCCGCAACTCGTGTACACGACGGCGACGCAATCGGCATCGGCGATGTACCGGCCGACGGTCACCCGGTCGGTGCGGTGGATCATCATGGTGTTGCGGCGATGCGGCAGGTTCAGGTTCATGTCGCCCCGTCCGCCGAGCACCAGCGCGAACAGCACGTCGGGCGCGATCCGCTCGCAACGGCGTGCGGCTTCGAGGATTTGATCGAGGCCCTGCCAGGGAATGTTGGCACTGCCCGCCCACAGCACGACGAATCGATCGTTCAGGTCGGCAAGGACGGTCTCGCCGCCGTCAGGATGCCGAGCCGTCGGATCGCCGCCGTTGGGAGCGACCAGGGTGCGGCGAATGCCGTAACGTTCGGTGGCGTAGACGGCGAGCATGTCCGAGACGCATACCGCCGCGTCGACCAGACGGGCCATCCAACGCTTACGGCGCAGGTCGCGCTGAAGCAAACGACGCGCGTGGTCACTGGGCGAGGGACCGCCGAGAATCTCTTCGGCGATGCCGTTGATCTCCCAGACCACCGGGCACGACGGTTGAAGCAAACGCAGCAAGGTGCAGCGTTCAAGCCAGTGCAGGACGCCGACACGGATATAAAGTAAATCCGCGTGCCGGAGCATGCGCAACTTGCCGCGTTTGTCGTTGGGCAGCGACACCATGCCGGGTCCTTCGGGCAAACCCGGCCCCAGCAACGTATGTCCGCGGCGCACCAATTCGCCGGCGAGGTAGTGGCCGTGGGCGCCGTAGCTGCCGCTCCGGGCGTCGAACGGTTCGTAGACGAATCCGATGTGCATGGGTACTCGTGAACTCGAATTAACGCTGCGGTCGCAACCGACCGCCGGCGACCGCCGCCGTGTCAGGATGTATGCTCGTGAGCTGTTGCTTCAATCCCGATAAACGGGTTCGACTCCCCCGCGAACCCATTCACGAGTAACCGGAAAGCACCAGTACACAACTCAGCATCCGACATCAGCGGCGATCGATGCGGCGGTCCGGTCGATCGCGTCGTGGTAGCCTTGAAGATACGCGTCGACCGTCTGGTCGAACGTACCGGCGTTGGCAGTCAGGGCCTTGGCGGCGATGCGCTTGCGCAGCGCGTCGTCGCAGGCGAATCTTCGTATGGCGTCGGCGACCGAAGCATCGGAGTCGGCGTCGACGATGAGCGCGGTTTCGTCGGCGATCGCGTAACGCTGATAGTCCACGAGATCGGCGATGATCAACGGGACGCCCAGGGCGGACATCTCGGTGTGGGTCGCCGGTCCACCGTCGGCCTGCGGAATGCTGATCGCCGCGTCGGCCGCGCCGAACAGCGACGGCACTTGGGAATGCGGGACTTGCTCGACGAAACGAACACGGTCACCCAACGGTTTCGCCGCGGCTCGCAGTTGTTCGACGTAAGCGTCCTGATCGGCCCGGCCGGGCTTGGCATGGACGATCACCAGCACCATTCGGCAGGAAACGGCATCGTGATCGGCGACGGCCTGGCTGAACGCGCGAACGATGCGATCAATCCGATAGTTCGGTCGCGTGTTGCGCGGGCTGAGAAACACGAGCTCATCCTGTCCGATGCCCAGTCGTTCGCGCCAGTGTTTACGACCGCGCTTGGCCACGTCGAGATTGAAGCTTTTCGGATCGGGGTTCCAGCGGATCAACCTGAAATCCCGTGCCGGTCGGTCGGGAACGATGGCTCGGCATCGCTGGACCATCGGCGGACTCCAGGCCGTGATCAGCGTCGCGCGAGACAGCAACGCCTTGCGCAACGGCGGATAGGACGGGTGTTTCCGCACCGCCGAGTCGTCGACATCCGAGCCCCACGCGGTCACCACCAGCGGGGCCGGCAGCGACTGCAGGGTGGTCAGACGGTCCAATTGCTCGCCGCAGTAGAGGTTGTTCACGTGGATGACGTCGAACCGCGGTCGGTTCAGTGAACGACGCAATCGGTGACGGTTCAAGCGTCGTTCGAGTCGTCCGATCCCGGGCACGCGAACGTTACCGCGCAATCGAATCTCGTCGTAGCGCAGGTTCGTCGCCTGTGTGTCGTACTCACGTCCCAGGCGATCGATGAGCCCGGACCCGTTCAGCACCTGCATTTCGACGCCGCGCCTTGCGAGCGCGGCCACGAGACGTACCGAGTGAATCGTGACCGTGTCACCGGCGAACAGCACGCGAAGCGGCAATCGGGACGATGCTTGGCTCTTCATGACCTTCATCGATGGAGTCGAGGGAGGCACGTACGTCGGGTTCAGGCGCATACTTCGCTTGGCGGGACGGCGGCGGTGCTCTTCCGGGCTTGCCAGTCGCTCGGGACGTAGAACACGCCGCGCTTCGAGTCGATGATCGTACCCCGTCCGTTGGGCGCGCCCGGTTGCACGACGAGCGTGGCACAGAGGCGTACGTGGTCGAGCGTCCGACTCATGCCGCTGTCGCAAACCCACAGGCTCAGTGGATACCGGCCCGGATAGAGACACAAACACGGCACGCGCACGTCGACCACGTGCATGCCCTCGGCGTCACCGACGGTCAGTCCGTCGTGGCGCGCCTGAAGGTCGACCAGCTCGTGGCCTTCCGACGAATGAATGCGAGCCCCGAACTGCGGATTGCGTACCATCTGCGAGAACTTCACGTGAAAGCGAACGTGCAACGATCCTCCGACGAACGTGTGGTTGGTCGGTTCCTCGTGCGGGCCGAGAATGGCCAGCGACTGCACGCGAGCCTCGCCGCTGCCGTCGCGGTTGTTCCATTGGCGCACATCGACCTGGGCGGCGTCCCGGCTGGCGGTGAGGTAACGGCTCAGCACCTCATCGAGCGGGCCGTCCTCTTGCAGCCGGCCGTTCTCGAGGAACAGGATGCGACCGGCCAGTCCGTGCAAGACCGCCATGTTGTGACTGACCAGCAGCACGGTCCGGCCCCGACCCCTTGCCGCCGTCGTCGCATCGACACACTTGGCCTGAAACGCCGCATCGCCGACCGACAGGGCTTCGTCGATGATCAGGATCTCGCCGTCGAGGTGGGCCGCCACCGCGAACGCCAAACGCATCTGCATGCCGGTGCTGAAGCGTTTGATCGGCGTGTCGAGGAATTCCTCGACCTCGGCGAAGGCGACGATTTCATCGAACTTGCGTCGAATCTCGGCCCGGCTCATGCCGAGCAGCGCGCCGTTGAGAAACACGTTCTGCCGACCGGTCAGGTCGGGATGGAAGCCGGTACCGACTTCGAGCAGACTCGCGACCCGCCCCCGGAGCAGCGCTCGACCGGAGGTCGGATGGGTCACGCCGCTCAGAATCTTGAGCAGCGTACTCTTGCCCGCGCCGTTGCGACCGATGATCCCGACGACCTCGCCGGGAGCCACGCTGAACGACACATCGTTCAGAGCCCACAAATCATGCGCCCGGCTACGATGCCACGGCATCCGCGACCACACGGAGTCCCCGCGATGGCGCGCGTTGGGAATCCGGTAGCGCTTGCTCAGTCCCTCGACGCGGATCACGTCGTCTTTCATCGAACCGTCGCCGGGACCGAAACGCATCGTAGTGAATTTCCCCTGTCGCTGAAGTTTCACGCTCGATGAGGGCGCGATTCGATCCGCGCCGACTTGTTCTCGGGTTGCGTTCTGCAAGGGTTCACGCCTCGGATCTCAGGATTGGTTTCGAACGGGACCTGTCACACCTGCGACAATGTTACAGTAGGTCCGCGACGCCGCGTTCGGCCCGTCGAAACGCCGCCCCGCCCACGACGAGAAACAGGGCCGCGTACGAAACGGAAACGAGTAACGCCGTCGTATCGAGCGGCGCGTCCAACAACGCGGTGCGGAACCCGCAGATCACCCCGGTCATCGGGTTCAGTCGAACGTACGCCTGAAAGCGCTCGGGCACCATGGAAAACGGATAGACGATCGGCGTGAGGAACATCCACATCTGCATGGCGAATCCGATGCCTTGCGTCACGTCGCGGAAACGGCAATTGATGCTCGCCAGCAGCAGGCCGATGCCCAAACTCAGGCCGCCGCAGAGCAGCAGCATCGCCGGCACCATCGCGATGCGGACCGTGAGCGTCACGTCGTAATAGGCCATCAGGCCGACCAGCACGACGCACCCGATGCAAAAATCGATCAGCGCGGTCGCGACGGTCGCGGTCGGCACGGCGAGACGCGGAAAATAGACCTTCTTGATCATGGCTCCGTTGGCGACCAGGCTCGCGCTGCTGCGCTGAATCGCGCCGGCCATGAACTGCCACGGCAACATGCCGGTGAGCACGAAGATCGGATACGGGGTCTCGCCGGTGCTGATCTTGACCAGCCGACCGAACACGACGGCGAAGACCAGGGTGGCGGCCAGCGGCTGCATGATCGCCCACAACGAGCCCAAGGCCGTCTGGTGATAGCGCACCCGAATGTCGCGCAAGGCGAGATAGAAAACGATTTCCCGCCGGGCCCAGATCGAGCCGAGCAGGTCACTCCAACCACGGAGGGCGGGGGTGATTTCGGTGATCGGCTCGGCGGGCGCGACCCCCGAGAAAACGGATGAACGCGTGGTAGGTATCGTGCTCATGCGGTGATCAATGATTTCATGCGTTGGGCGGACTC
>Ga0299906_10000303_pt1 | contig 48085 bp, 49 predicted proteins | sample RVTome_14_FD_200259 | JGI IMG/M metagenome (GOLD analysis project Ga0299906, IMG submission 200259) | Soil microbial communities from uranium-contaminated site in the Upper Colorado River Basin, Wyoming, United States - RVT145D125 (version 2) ... | reverse complement strand
CGGCGAGGCGAGGGTCTTCGCCCTCATGCCAGGCCGCTACGTGATCAGCGCCAGGACGACGATCGATGGCATGGGTGCGGCTCCCGATCCGTCAGCGCTGTCGCCGGGCGGTGGATCGATCGCCGGCTTCGCTCCGACGTTCCATCCGGGAACCGTCAAGCTGGCCGAGGCCGTCGAGATCGTCGTGGGCGCCGGTCAGGAAGTCTCCGTACAGTTCCCGATGGTGCCGGCACGGCTGCTCACCCTCGCGGGAACGGCGGTCGACTCGGCCGGACGCCCCGCGGCCGGCGCGAACATCGCGCTCCTGACCACTGCGGCCAACGGAGGTACGACGGGACGTCCGGCGGCAGCCGTGTCGGCCAGTGGGCGCTTCTCCATCAGCGGCGTGTTTCCGGGCGAGCACTTCCTCAACGTGACGTACAGCGCTCTGGGGGAGTTCGCCATCGTGGCGGTCGCGGTCCCGGGCGACGACCTCGCCGACATTCGCGTCGTCACCTCCACCGGAACGACCGTTCGGGGACGTGTCGTGCTCGACGGCACATCGTCGGCGGCCGCACCGGGGGTGGTGGCCATGGTCCGGCTGAGCTCGGCTGACGGGAGCCCCATGACCAACTACGGGCCGCCCGCGTTCCCCGACTCCGGCCGGTGGTCGCTCGCGGACGACGAGGGCTCCTTCGAGATCCCCGGTGCGATCAGCCGTGTGCTCTTCGACGTCCAGACCCGTCAGGGGTGGCAGATGACGTCGGTGCGGCTCAACGGCCGCGACATCACCGACGAGCCGGTCGACCTCGCCGGCGTGAACGTGCTCTCCGGAGTCGTCATCACGGTGACCGACGAGCTGACGACCATCACGGGCCGCGTCGTGGATGGGCGCGGTCGCCCCGTCGCTGACTGCGTGGTCGTGGTCCAGCCGGCCGAGGACCTCGAGCCGGTCGCGGCCGCCCGTCGGGTGCGCGCGCTGCGACCCGACCAACAGGGTCGGTTCGAGACGCGAGGGATGCGCCCGGGTCGGTACGTGGCCACCGCCCTCGAGAGCCTCGAGGACGGTCGCCAGTTCGACCCGGAGTTCCGTGAGCAGCTGCGCCGGCGTGGAGAGACGTTCGAATTGCGTGACGGGGGAACCGCCACGCCCACCCTGACGCTCGCGTCGGGCCTGTGACGGCCCAACGCCGCCGTGCGGGCTATTCCACCTTCTTGACGACCAGCTCGACCGGCATGCCCGCAAAGTCCAGCGTCAGTGCGATCTGCCCCTCGGCGGCGTTGACGACGCCCGTGTAGTTGATGGTGAACGGCATCCCGCCGAAATCGATCTCGACGGCGAAGGTGATATTGTTCCCGTCGATCATCCCGTTGCTGATCGGCGCCGGTGCGCCGTCCGGACCGGTCGTCGTGCCGGTGAGCATCGTGCCGTCGGCCTTGAACTCGAAGCCGATCTCCACGACCCCCTGCCCTCCGTCGATGCTGCCCGACCACTTCCCGTCGACGTCGGCAGCGGAGGCCGGCGCGGCCACGAGCAGCACTGCCAGGACGAGCGCGTACTTCTTCATCTGTGTCTCCTTTGCGCGGACCCCGGGGTCCGATCCAGCGTATACGAGCCTGGTCTCCGAAAGTTCCCGGCTGACCAGTGTGCCGGTCCGGGTCCTACTCCCGGGCCCGGGTCAGTTCCGCCCGCCAGCGCGCCGCCCGTTCGAACGCGGCCTCGATCGCGTCCCCGTCGCGCAGCTGACCGCGGATCTCGCCCAGACGGGCGATCAGCGTGTCGAGCGCCTGGCCGATGACATCCGCGTTCGAGGCGCACACGTCGCGCCAGATGCCGGACGGGCTCGACGCCAGCCGCGTCGTGTCGACGAGCCCCCGTCCGGCCAGGCGCAACCCCTCGGCGCCGGTGGCCTCCCCGACCGCATCCATCAGCACCGTGCCCGCCAGTTGCGGCAGGTGGCTCACGAACGACATCAGACGATCGTGCTCGGCCGCGTCGAGCGTGGTCGGACGCGCGCCGACGCCCTGGGCCAGCGTGTACAGGCGCTCCATCGCGGCCGCGGGCACGGACCCGTTCGGCGTGAAGATCCACGGGCGGCCACGAAACAGATCCGCCCGCGCGAAGCCGAATCCTCCCTGCTCGGCGCCGCCAATCGGGTGTCCCCCCACGAAGGTGGCTCCACCCGCGGGAAGCGCGGCAGCGGCCTCGACGATATCGCGCTTGGTCCCCCCCACGTCGGTCATCACTCCGCGCACGACGGGAGCCGCCTCACGGAGCAGGTGCAGGTTCTGCTGAATGGGCGCTGCCAGGACGAGCAGGTCGACCTCGCCCAGCGAGCTGACGCTCGCGGCCGTGCGATCGATGGCGCCGCTGCCGACGGCGTGCGCCAGCACCTCGGGGCGATCGACCGCCGTCACCCGCACCGACGGCCAGCGCTCGCGCACCGCCAGCGCGATCGAGCCGCCGATCAGGCCGATCCCAGCGACGGCGATCGACAGAAACGGCGGGTCCGCGTCGGCGCTCATCGGCTGATCGCGCCGGACGCCGCTACCTCGCCCAACCGCGCCGGGCGACCGGCTCCAGGCAGATGCTCCGGCCGATCGCGGGCGCGATGATCCGCAGCTCGGCCATCAGCCGATCGAACTGCGCCGGGAACATCGACTGCGCCCCGTCGCTCAGGGCGCGGTCGGGGTCGTTGTGCACCTCGATGATCAGGCCGTCGGCGCCGGCCGCCACCGCCGCGCGCGCCAGCTGGGCCACCATGTCGCGACGCCCGGCCCCATGGCTGGGATCGGCCACCACCGGCAGGTGGCTCAGCTTCTTGACCACCGGGATCGCCGAGATGTCGAACGTGTTGCGCGTGGCCGTCTCGAACGTGCGGATGCCGCGCTCGCACAGGATCACGTCGTTGTTGCCGCCGGCGAGGATGTACTCCGCCGACAGCAGCCACTCCTCGATCGTCGCCGAGATGCCGCGCTTGAGCAGCACCGGCTTGCGGACGTGCCCGAGCTCCCGCAGCAGCGTGAAGTTCTGCATGTTGCGCGCGCCGACCTGGTAGATGTCGCAGTACTTTCCGATGAGCTCGATCTGACTGATGTCCATCACCTCGGAGATCAGCTTCAGATTGTGCGCGTCGGCCGCACGCCGCAGCATCTGCAGCCCCTGCTCCCCGAGTCCCTGGAAGCTGTACGGCGAGCTGCGCGGCTTGAAGGCGCCCCCGCGCAGCACCTTCGCGCCGGCCCGCTTGACGGCCGCGGCGCTGGCCATCACCTGCTCCTCGGTCTCCGCCGAGCAGGGACCGGCCATCACGATCACCTCGTCGCCGCCGATGCGGACGTCGTCGAGCGTGACGATCGTGTCTTCGGGCTTGAAGGTCCGGCTCGCCCGCTTGTAGGGCTCGCTGATCCGGAGCACCTCGTGGACGCCGTCGAGAATCCCGATGAGCTCGGGGTCCACCTTCTGGGCGCCCACCACGCCGAGCACCGTGCGCGTGGCGCCCGACGACCGGTGCACGTCCATCCCCAGCTCGATGAGGCGCGAGATCACCTTGTCGATCTGCACCTCGGTGGCGCGTTCCTTCATCACGACGACCATGACTACTCTCCCACTCCTGTATCGAGCCCCTTCCCGTCGTGCCCGGCCTCCCGCTCGGCCCGGCGCGCCTCGTCGATCACCCGCTCGAAAATCCGCACGACGGCCTCGGCCGTCAGCGGTCCCGCCAGCTCGGTCGCCGACTTCCGCACGCGATCCAGCACGAGGGCCTCGCGATCGGGCTGGTAGACGGGCAGCGCCGCCTCGTGCTTCAGCCGCCCCACTTCGACGGCACAGGCGACACGCACGTTGAGCAGCCGCACGAGCTGCTCGTCGATCGTGTCGATCCGATTCCGCAGATCCTCGATCGTCATGACTTCAGCCACCGCACGTACTCCTCTACGCGGGCCTCGAGCTCGCTCGAAGCCCCGGTCTCGGCCATGACGCTGACGAGGGCGCTGCCGACCACGGCCGCGTCCGCCCACCCGCCCACTTCCCTCACGTGCTCTGGTGTGGAGATGCCAAAGCCCAGGGCCACCGGCAGGTCCGTCACACGCCGGATGCGCCCGACCATCTCGCGGGCCCCGTCCGCCAGGTGCTCGCGGGCGCCCGTGACTCCCAGACGCGAGATGGCGTACAGAAAGCCGCTTCCCAGGCTCGCGGCCTTCCGGAGACGGTCGTCCGTGGTCGTCGGGCTCAGCAGGAGGATTGTATCAATCCCCCGCGTGCTCAACATGTTCCGGAACTCGTCGGCCTCCTCGATCGGGAGGTCCAGGACGAGCACGCCGTCCACCCCCGCCTCGCGGGCCCGGTCCGCGAATCGCTCCGGGCCGAACCGCAGGATGGGGTTCGCGTAGCTGAAGATCACGAGGGGGGCCTGCACGGATCCACGCACTCCTGCCACCGTGTCCAGGACGCCACCGAGCGTCGTGCCGGACGCAAGCGCCCGCTCGGTCGCCCGCTGGATCACGGGACCGTCGGCCAGCGGGTCGGAGAACGGCACCCCGATCTCCAGCACGTCGGCCCCTGCCCGATCGAGCGCCTGGAGCACACCCGGTGTCCGGGACAGCTCGGGGTCGCCGGCCGTGACGTACGTGACCAGGCCCGGACGTCCGGCCTCCCGCAGCCGGGCGAACGTGGCGGCCAGACGGCTCATCGAAGAGCCTCGACGACGCTCTGCACGTCCTTGTCCCCGCGCCCCGAGAGGTTGACGAGCACCACCGATCCGTCCGGCAGGTCCGACGCGAGGCGCCGCGCGAAGGTCACGGCGTGCGATGACTCGAGCGCCGGCAGGATGCCCTCGAGCCGCGCCAGCAACTGGAACCCCTCGAGCGCCTCGGCGTCGGTCGCGTAGGCGTACTCCGTCCGCCCGAGCTCGCGCAGCCAGGCGTGCTCGGGGCCCACCGCGGCGTAGTCGAGCCCGGCCGAAATCGAGTGCGTCAACTCGATGTTGCCGGACCCGTCCTGCAGGATGTACGTGCGCGTGCCCTGCAGCACGCCGGGGCTGCCGCCCGCGAAGCGCGCGGCGTGCCGCCCCGGCGCGATCGACTCCCCCCCCGCCTCCACCCCGATCAGGCGCACGGAGGTGTCGGCCACGAAGGCGTCGAAGATACCCATGGAGTTGCTGCCACCACCGACGCAGGCGACGACCGCGTCGGGAAGGCGCCCGACCTGCTCGAGGATCTGCCGGCGGGCCTCGCGGCCGATGACGGACTGGAACTCGCGGACCATCAGCGGGTACGGATGCGGCCCGAGCGCCGAGCCCAGCAGGTAGTACGTGTCGCCGACGTTGGCGACCCAGTCGCGCATCGCCTCGTTGATCGCGTCCTTGAGCGTCCGACTCCCCGAGTCGACCCTGCGCACGGTCGCGCCGAGCAGCTCCATGCGCACGACGTTGAGCGCCTGGCGGCGCATGTCCTCGGAGCCCATGTACACGTGGCACTCGAGCCCCAGCAGCGCGCACGCCGTGGCCGTGGCCACACCGTGCTGCCCCGCGCCCGTCTCGGCCACCACACGTGACTTGCCCATCCGTCCGGCCAGCAGCGCCTGGCCGAGCGCGTTGTTGATCTTGTGGGCCCCCGTGTGACACAGGTCCTCGCGCTTGAGCAGCAGCCGGCCGCCGGTGCCCTCCGCCAGACGCGTCGCCTCGTAGAGCGGCGTCGGACGTCCGACGTACCCGGTCAGCAGGCGCAGGAGCTCCGCGCCGAAGGCGGGATCGGCACGGGCCGTCAGGTACGCCTCGGTGAGCTCCTCGATCGGCGCGACGAGCGTCTCGGGTACGAAACGCCCCCCGTAGGTGCCGAAATACCCCCGCGCGTCCGGATCCCGTGCGCCGAAGGCCGGCCCGTCCACGCCTGCGTCTCTCATCGCATCCACTCTGCCCATGCCCGCCTCACAACAGCTCGAAGGCGCGTCGCGCGCGCGTGACGAAGTCGGCCACGCGCGCCGCGTCTTTGACGCCGGGCCTGCACTCCACGCCGGACGACGCGTCGACGCCGTACGGCCGCACGGTGCGGATCGCCTCTTCGACGTTGTCTGGCGTCAGCCCTCCGGCCAGCACCGTCGGCCGCCGTCGCGCCACGTCCGCGGCCCTGGCCCAGCTGACGGTCTCTCCGGTCCCACCGCGCCGGATCGGATCGGCGGCGTCGAGCAGCAACACCGTGCCGGCTGGCCAGGCATCCGCGGCCGCGGGTGCTCCGTCCAGTGTCACGGATCGGTAGATCGGCATGTCCAGCTCGCCCGCGTACGAGGGCTCCTCGTCGCCGTGCAACTGCACGGCTGCCACCCCAGAGCGCTCCACCGCCCGGCGGACGTCGTCCACCGACTCGTTCACGAACACCCCCACCGACGTCACGCCTGCAGGGAGGGCCGACACGATCTCCCCGGCTCGGTCCGGCTCGATGGCGCGAGGGCTCCTCGACCAGAACACGAACCCCAGGTGCGTGGCGCCCGACTCGACGGCCTGCAGCGCATCCTCGAGACGCGTGATTCCGCAAATCTTCAGGACCATGCGAACTCCGAACACCGGAGCCGGTAGCCTGGAGCCTGGAGCCCGCACGCCGAAGCCCCAGCTCTCATGTCAGCAACTCCTTCACCGCCAGCTCCGGATCCGGATCCACCATGAAGCGCTCCCCGATGAGGAAGGCCCGATACCCCATCCCGGCAAGCTGGTCGAGATCGGCACGATTCTTCAGGCCACTCTCGCTGATGCCGATCACGCCCGATGGAATCCGGGCCGCCAGGCGACGCGACGCGTCCACGTCGACGACCAGCGTCCGCAGGTTGCGGTTGTTCACTCCCACCAGCCGCGCGCCCGCCGCCAGCGCCCGCTCCAGCTCGCCCTCGTCGTGGACCTCGACAAGCGCGGCCAGACCCAGATCCGCGGCCCGCGACTGGAGTCGTACGAGCGACTCCTGGTCGAGAGCGGCGACGATCAGCAGCACGGCGTCGGCGCCCCACGCCCGCGCCTCGAGCAACTGGTACTCCTCGACGACGAAGTCCTTGCGCAGCACGGGCACCGTCACGGCGGCCCGCACCGCCGTCAGGTGCGCGAGCGACCCGTCGAAGAACGTCGGCTCGGTCAGCACCGAGATCGCCGCCGCGCCGCCCGCCTCGTACTGCCGGGCGATGGCCGCCGGGTCGTACGACGGCGCGAGCACGCCGCGCGAGGGCGACCGCCGCTTGCACTCGGCGATCACGTTGACGCGACCCGCACGGCCCAGCGCCTCCTCGAAGAGCGCCCCGCGCGGCCCGGCCGCGGCCGCACGCCGCTCCAGGGTTGCCTCGCGCTCCCGTCCACGACGGACCTCGACGATGCGCCTGGTGGCGGCCACGATGGCCTGCAGCAGATCCGGGGCGGCGCTCACGACGCGACCTCCTCGTGGGAGGCCCGCGCCATCCGGTCCAGGGTTGCCAGTGCCCGTCCCTCGTCGACCGCGCCGGCGGCCTGCGCAATCCCCTCTCGTACCGAGCGCGCCCGGCCGGCCACCAGCAGCGCTGCGCCCGCGTTGAGCAGTACGATGTCCCGCGCGGCACCGGTGCGCCCTTCGAGCACCTGTCTCACGATGACGGCATTGGCCGCGGCGTCTCCGCCGCGCAGGTCCGCCCGTGTGGCGACCGGGATTCCGAACTCTGCCGGGTGGACGAAGAAGGTCCGCACCAGACCATCACGGCACTCCGACACCTTGGTGTGCCCCGTGGTCGAGATCTCGTCCAGGCCGTCGGCACCGTGCACGACCCATGCCCTGGACGTGCCCAGCAGGAGCAGCGCGCGTGCCAGCACCTGGGTCAGCTCGGGCCTGGGCACGCCAACGAGCTGCCGCGCCGCACCGGCCGGATTAGTGAGCGGACCGAGCAGGTTGAACACCGTGCGGATGCCCAGGTCCCGTCGCACGGGCGCGGCGTGACGCATCGACGGATGGAACGTCGGGGCGAAGAAGAACGCGATCCCGGTCGAGGTCAGCGAGCGTTCCACCACCGGAGGCGCGGCCGCCACCTCGACGCCGAGCGCCTCGAAGAGGTCCGCGCTGCCGCAGCGACTCGACACGGAGCGGTTCCCGTGCTTGGCGACCGGCACGCCACAAGCCGCCACGACCACGGCCGCCGCGGAGGACACGTTGAACGTCCCGGAACGGTCGCCGCCGGTGCCACAGGTGTCGAAGACGCCGTCCGGCACCGAGGCCGGCCGGACCGCGTGCTCCCGCATCGCACGCGCGAACCCGACGATCTCGCCCGGTCGCTCGCCCTTCATGACCAGGGCGGCGAGCAGCCCGGCCAGCGCGGCCGGCGCCGCGCGTCCCGCCATGACTTCGTGCATCGCCCCCGCGGCCTCCTCGCTCGTGAGGTCCTCGTGACGGGCGAGCTTCTCGATGAGTGGCGCGAACATCACTGGTCCAGGAAGTTCCGCAGGATGGCCCGGCCCGGCTCGGTGAGCACCGACTCGGGATGGAACTGCACGCCGTGCACCGGATGGCTCCGATGCCGCACGGCCATGATCGTGCCGTCGTCGGTCCTCGCGGCGACCTCGAGCTCGGCGGGCACGCTGTCGGGGCCGATCACCAGGGAGTGGTACCGTCCCGCCTCGAACGGCTCGGACAACCCGGCGAAGACGCCCCGGCCATCGTGCCGCACCATCGAGGTCTTGCCGTGCATCGGCACGCTCCGACAGATCGTGCCGCCGTAGACGAGCCCGATCGCCTGATGTCCCAGGCACACGCCGAGGATCGGCGTGCGCGAGCCGAAGCGCCGGATCACCTCCGGGGTGATGCCCGCGTCCTCGGGCCGGCCCGGTCCCGGCGAGATCAGGATCTGCGCCGGGGCCATTCCGGCAATCTCGTCGAGCGTCACACGATCGTTGCGCCGCACGCGCACGTCGGCCCCGAGCTCGCCGAGGTACTGCACCAGGTTGTAGGTGAACGAGTCGTAGTTGTCGATCACGAGGATCATGGATTCACAGACCTGCCTGCGCCAGCTCCAGCGCGCGGATCACGGCTTGCGCCTTGTCCTTGGTCTCCTGGTACTCCGCTGCCGGATCCGAATCGGCCACGATGCCCGCGCCGGCCTGCACCCGGGCACGGCCGTCCTCGATCACCACGGTCCGGATGGTGATGCAGCAATCGAGATTGCCCGCGAAGTCCAGGTACCCCACCGCGCCGGCATAGACGCCGCGGCGGCGGTTCTCCAGCGCGGCGATGATCTCCATCGCACGGACCTTCGGCGCTCCCGAGACGGTTCCCGCCGGGAAGCAGGCCACCAGCGCGTCGAGACGATCGTGGGCGCCGTCGAGCTGTCCCTCCACCACCGACACGAGGTGCATCACGTGCGAGTACCGCTCGAGCGCCATGTATCGCGGCACGCGCACCGTCCCGTACGCGGCGACCCGGCCGACGTCGTTGCGACCCAGATCCACGAGCATCACGTGCTCGGCGCGCTCCTTCACGTTGCGGGCCAGCTCGTCGGCCAGCGCGGCGTCCTCCTCCTCCGTGCGGCCCCGTGGCCGCGTGCCGGCGATCGGGTGCGTCTGCACGCGACGACCTTCCACGCGCACGAGCATCTCGGGCGACGAGCCGACGATCGACCGGCCGCCGATGCGGAGGAAGTACATGTACGGCGACGGGTTGACGTGTCTGAGCGCCCGGTAGACGGTGAACGGATCCGCCTGCACGTCGGCCTCGAAGCGCTGCGACAGCACCACCTGGTAGATGTCGCCGGCCGCGATGTGCTCCTTGGCCGTCCGCACCATCCCCTCGAACGCCTCGCGGCTCACGTTCGACGCGAACGTCAGCGGTGCCGCCTCGCGCCGGGGTGGCCTCGACAGCGTGCGCTCCAGCTCCCGCTCGACGAATTCGATCTTGGTGCAGGCGAAGCGGTACAGCTCGTCCAGGTCGGCGTGCGGCGTCACCCGGGCGTTGGCGATGATGAGGATCCGGTGGCGCACGTGGTCGAAGGCCAGGACGGTGTCGAACAGCATGAACGCCGCTTCCTCGTCCTCCTCGGCGGTCTGCTGCAGCGCCACGGGCTCGAACCATGCGGCCGCGTCGTAGCCGAGATACCCGACCGCCCCTCCGGTGAAGCGTGGCAGTCCCGGCACCGCCGGCGAATGATAGGCGGCCATCAGCTCCCGCAAGACGTCCACGAACGGCCGTTCGGAGACGGTGACGTCCCCAGCGGCGTCCAGGATGGTCTGGCCCCCCCGGGAGCGGACCACGAGGAACGGATCGCGACCGAGGAACGAGTAGCGAGCGACGTGCTCCCCGCCCTCGACCGACTCGAGCAGGAACGCGCCGTCGGCGTGCTCGGCAATCTGCAGGAAGGCGGAGACGGGCGTCAGCATGTCGGCGACGATCTCCTTCCAGACCGGCACGAACGTGCCCCGCCGCGCCAGCTCGCGGAACTGCTCCAGCGTCGTGATCTGGGACTGCCCGGTCGCGCCTGTCTCCCTCATGATCCCTGCCTCGCTGCCGTGACCGGCTCTCCCGCGGCGCCGTGCTGCACCACCGCCTCCATCACGCCGCCGGGAACCGGACGCCCCGTCCACCACGCGAACTGACGCTCGGCCTGGGCCAGCAGCATCGGGAGTCCATCGAGCACGCCACAGCCGGCGGCCCGCGCCTCGGTCACGAGCGCGGAGCTGCCCGGTCCGTAGGTGAGGTCGTACACGAGCCGCCCGGTGAACGGGCCACCCGGGAGCGGCGATTCGCCCCGTGCCGTCGCCCCGCCGAGGGGCGTGCAGTTGATCAGCAGGTCCCAGGATCCGGCAGCCGGTGGCCACTCCCCCGCGGCGACGCCGAACGCGGCCGCCAGCTCGGCCGCCTGCTCCCGGCGCCGCGCGTGCACGCTCACCGCAGCGCCGCGTTCCACGAGGCCGCAGACGACGGCGCGGGCCGCGCCGCCCGCGCCGAGCACGGCCGACCGGACGCCGGTCATGCGTCGTCCGAGCAGCGGCGCGAGCGGCGCGAGGAAGCCCTCCACGTCGGTGTTGGTCGCTTCCCAGCGCCCGTCCCGCCGGCGGAGCGTGTTGGCAGCCCCCACGCGAACCGTGAGCGAATCCACGCTGCCCGCCGCGGCTCGCAACGCGTCACGCTTGAAGGGGATCGTCACGCTCGCGCCCTCGATGCCCAGGGCGTCGGCGAATCGGAGGAAGTCGGCAAACGCCGTGGTGGCCAGCGGCACGTAGACGGCGTCGATGCCTGCCGCGGCAAACGCCGCGTTGTGCATGGCCGGCGAGAGCGAATGCAGCGCCTTCGTGCTCACGACCCCGAAGATCCTGGTAGCCGCCCCGACACGACGGAAGCCGAGCTCTTCGATCATCCGACGGGCCGGGATCTGTCCCGGCGCGACGCCGTCGCCCGCGTAGGTCCAGCGCGACCCGTAGCGTCCGGCGAGCAGCCGTGTCGGCACGCCGGCCTCACCCATCCCCACGACGACGGCATCGCCGTCGCGGGCGATGGAGGCCAGCACCAGCGTGTCGCAGAGCCGGGCGGTCGCCACGGCGAGCTTGATCGTCCCCGCGCCCTCGGCACGCATCGCGCGCGCCCGCTCCTCGAGCCCGGGCGGCACGCCGTCGAAATCGTGCGTCGAGAGCACGACCCTCCGGGGATCCCGGCGCACCAGGTCGCCGAACCCCGCTCGCCATTCGACGTCGACGTACTCGGCGCCGAGCTCGAGCGCGCGGCCGAGGATCGTGCGGCGCTCCTCCTCGCTCCCCGTGAAGCGCCCTCCTTCCCAGGTCGGCCGGCAGGTCGCCAGCACCGGCTTGCGGCGGTCGGCCAGCGCCCCGGCCACGTCGAGATCGGACACGCCGTCGAGCCGCACCTCGACCATGTCGGCCAGAGAGGCCTCGTCTCGAGCGGCCCGCAGCACGGCCATCGTCCGGCCGGTGACCGTCGCGCACAGCAGGGGCGTCGTCATGCGGTCTCGTCGTCAAAAAAAAACGCCCCTTCAACCCGAGGCTGAAGGGGCGTCGATCTCTGGTCGTTCCAGTCGGTCTCAGACGCGGGCGTCGGCCCCTCCAGTCGCGCACGGGTGCCACCGCCAGTAGCTGGCGCTGGCGAACACGAAGGGGCTGAAGTGGCGCAGCATGTCGTCTGATCGCGAGCAAACACAGTATCCCACGCCTTCGAGGGCTGTCAACCGCGGCCGGCGCCCCCATCGTCTCCAAACTGGCGATCCCCGGTGGTTTGCCCGTATCATCAGCGGAGAACTCATGCCGATTCGCCTGCTCGGCGCCTGCTGCTTCGGCCTGCTCCTCATCACGGGATTGCCCGCCCAGACCCGTACGTTCCCGGTGAGCGACGTGCGTCCGGGCATGGTGGGCATCGGGCGGACGGTCTTCGAGGGGGACCGCCTCGAGGAGTTCCGGGCCCACGTGATCGGCGTGCTGCGCAACAGCATCGGCCCCCGACGAGACCTGATCCTGGTGCGGCTCGAGGGTGGCCCGCTCGAGAACGCGGGCGTCATCGCCGGCATGAGCGGCAGCCCGGTGTACATCGACGGCCGCCTCCTGGGTGCCGTGGCCTATTCCCTCGGCGAGTTCTCCAAGGAGCCACTGGCCGGGATCACGCCCATCGAGGAGATGCTCGCGGACGCGACGCTGCCCGGCCCGCGCCGCCGCCTGGCGCGGATCCCGCTCACGCCCCCCCTCACACCGGCGAGCCTGCAGGCGTCGCTTCGCGAATCGTTCGCGGGGATGGGCCCCTTCGCCGACAGTCCCTCCGATCTCCGCGTGGTGCGCGGTGCCGTCGATCCCTCGCTCGGCGCGCTGCTGCGCCCGATCGCCACACCACTGAGCTTTGCCGGCTTCGACGCCGCGGCCCTCGCGCCCGTGATGGACACGTTCCGCGCTCAGGGCTTCATCCCCGTCATGGCCGGCGGCGCACAGGCCCCCGCGAACGGCACGCCGTCGGACGCGCCACTCCGCCCGGGCGACCCGATCGGCGTGGCGCTGATGACGGGGGATCTCGAGATCGGCGCCACCGGCACGGTGACCGAGGTGGTGGGCGATCAGGTCTACGCGTTCGGCCACCCGTTCTACGGCCTCGGGCCCACCCGGTTTCCGATGACCCGGGCGCACGTCATGACCGTCCTGCCGAGCCTGTCGAACTCGATGAAGATCGCCACGACCGGCGAGGTGATCGGCGTCATCTCCCAGGACAGGGCCACGACGATCGCGGGCACGCTCGGATCCGGACCCGCGATGATTCCAGTGTCGATCACGCTCGAATCCGAACGCGGAACCAGCGAGCGCTTCGAGATGTCGATTGCCAACGACCAGCTCCTCACACCGATCCTCGCCTACACGGCGATCCTCGACACGCTGACCTCCTACGAACGGCAGAACGGCGTGGGGACCTACGCCCTCCGGGGCGATGCGCACGTCCGCGGCCACGGCACGGTACGCTTCGAGGACCTCTTCACCGGCGATCAGCCCTCGGCCGGCGCGGCCTCCTCGGTCGTCTCGCCCATCAACGTCCTGCTCCGCAACGCCTTCGAGGACATCGAGCTCGAGCGCCTCGATCTCGAGATCGAGGGTAGCGAGCAGCCGCGGAGCGCGACGATCGAGCGTGTGTGGGTGGACGAGTCCAGGGTACGGCCCGGCGAGACCGTCACCCTCCGGGTGCTGCTGCGGACCTACCGGGGCGACGAAGTGGCCCGATCCCTGCCGCTGGCCATCCCCGCGAACGCGCGCGGCGCCGTCTCGATCATGGTGTCCGATGGTGCCAGCCTGGCCCAGTGGGAGGCCCGCGAGCTGCCGGTGCAGCCCCTCAGGGCCGCGAGCCTCCCGCAGATGATTCGCGTGCTGAACAACGCGCGTCGCAACAACCGGCTCTACGTGCGCCTCGTGGCGCGGGACGGGGGCGCCGTCGTCAACGGCGAGCCCCTGGCGGCTCTCCCCTCGTCGGTCCTGGCCGTCATCGAGTCCGACCGCAACGGGAGCGACTTCCGGCCGCTGCAGAGCGCGGTCCTGGGTGAATGGGAGTTGACGGCCGGGTACGCCGTCGCCGGCGCCCGCACGCTGGCGCTCCCGCTCGACGAGTAGCACACCGAGGTCAACAGTTGCACCTCTCTCGTCTGGCCGTTCTGTCGCTGCTCGCCTGCTCGGTCGGCGTCCTGCACGCCTCGACACCCGCCTTCTGGGAGGTTGCGACCGAGGCGGAGTTCCTGGCCGGCGATGTCGAGAACCTCTCGATCGACGCCTTCGGACGCGTCACGCTCGGGCCGACCACCGCGCCGGTCTACGAGGCGAACGTCCCGTTCGTCTGGACGATGGTGGCGGGCGCCGACGGCGCCGTCTACGCCGGCAGCGGCAACGAGGGACAGGTCTTCCGGATCGGGCCAGAGGGTCGCGCCACGGTGTTCTTCGATGCCGGTGAGATCGAGGTCCATGCCCTGGCCATCGCGCCGGACGGCGACCTGTACGTGGGCACGTCGCCCAACGGCAAGGTCTACCGGGTGGATCGGACCGGCGAGGGGTCGGTCTTCTTCGATCCCGAGGACCCTTACATCTGGAGCCTGGCGGTGGACGGGCGTGGCCAGCTCTTCGTTGCCACCGGCGACCACGGCGTGATCTACAGAGTCGATCCGGACGGCGCGGGCGAGGTGTTCTACCAGACGCGCGCCACGCACGCGATGAGCCTGGCCTTCGACGGCGAGGGCCGGCTCCTCGCCGGGACGGCCTCGCCGGGACGGCTGTTCCGCGTGGACGCGCCCGGGCGGGCGTTCGTCGTCCTCGACTCGAGCTTCGAGGAAATCCACTCCCTGCGCGTGGACGGCGGCGGCACCGTCTACGCGGCCGCCGTCCGGGGCCGGGGCAACGCCGCGCCCCAGCAGCCGCCCGCCGAGGCAACACCAGCGCCCGTGGCCACCGCGACCGCAAGCGTCTCCACGCAGATCACCGTGACGGCCGTGGCGCCGCAGACAACGGGCGGTACGCCGCCGAGACCGGCGTCGGGAACGCGCTCCAGCACGGCGGCCGGGGCCGTCTTTCGCATCCTGCCGGACGGGGGCTGGGACGAGCTCTGGGAGTCGCAGAGCGACACGCCGTACGATGTCGCCGTCGAGCCGTCGGGCTCCCTGCTGGTCGCCACCGGCAACGACGGCAAGATCTTCCGGCTCGCCGGCGACCCGCACCAGGCCACGCTGCTGACGAGCGCCGAGGCCCAGCAGGTGACGCGGCTGCTGCCGCGCGAGGCGGGTGAGGTCTTCGTGGCCACGTCCAATCCCGGTCGGCTCCTGCGCCTGTCGGGCACGCGCGCGCGCAGCGGCACGTACCTCTCCGACGTGCGCGATGCGCGGACGGTGGCGCTCTGGGGCACGATTCGATGGCGCGAGCGCACGCCGCCGGGCACACGGGTCGAGATCTCCACCCGTTCGGGCAACACCAGCACGCCGGACGAGACCTGGAGCGACTGGACGGCTCCGTACGCCGACCGGGACGGCAGCCCCATTACGAGTCCGCGCGCCCGCTATCTCCAGTGGCGCGCGTCGCTCTCGGCAGCCGGCGACCAGTCCCCGATCCTGACGTCGGTGACCGCCGCATACCTGCCGCGTAACACGCGCCCCCGCGTGACCGGCATCGTCGTCTACCCGCCAGGCACGGTCTTCCAGCAGCAGTCCCCCCCCGACCCGCCCATCGCCGGCTTCGACGGTGTCCTGCCGCAGCCGGCCGGCGATCCGGTACAGGCGGCCGCACGCGGCCTCGGACGGCGGGCGTATCAACAGGGGCTGCTGACGCTCACGTGGCGTGCCGAGGACGACAACAGCGACGAGCTTCGTTACGCCGTGGAGTATCGCCGGGAGGACGAGACGAACTGGCGGGTCCTCCGCGACGACATGACAGAGACGATCCTGGTCTGGGACACGGCCTCGGTCCCGAGCGGGCGCTACTCCGTACGGGTGACCGCCTCCGACGCGCCCTCCAACCCGGCGTCCACGGCGCTGGCCGGCGTGCGCGAGAGCGAATCATTCGACATCGACAGCGTGCCGCCCGTGATCACCGTGACCACGAGTCAGCGCGATGGGGACCAGCAACTCGTGACCTTCGACGTGCGCGACCTCCATTCCGGCGTGCGTCAGGTGGAGTACTCGCTCGACGGCAACCGCTGGCAGGCGCTCTACCCGCTCGACGGGATCGCCGACTCCGGCTTCGAGCAGTTCGAGCTGCGTCTCGACGCGTCATCGGCAGACCGCGAAGTGATTCTCCGGGCGCGCGACGGCCTCAACAACGCCGCGAGCGCGCGGGGAAACGTGGTCGCGAGCGGGGGGGACGTCTCAGGCGGTCGGTGAGGGGCCCGGTTGCCGCAACTGCGACGACACCGGGAGCTCCTGGTGCGGCACGCTCACGTCGGCGCCCCGCTGCACCGGCGGCAGCGGCGCCGGCGGCAGCAGCGCCTCCAAGCCGAGGTCGGGCGCCTGAACCGACGAGAAGACCAGCATCTGCACCTGCATCACGGCCACCGTGCGACCGCTGGGCATCTGCGCGGGCAGGAAGCGGGACTGCTGGACGGCGGCCTGGACGGCGGCCTCGTAGTCGGCCTCCGTGCCGGCGGCGCTCAGAATGTAGTAGTCGATCACCCGGCCGTCGCGTCCCACCACCAGGCTCAGGGTGAACGACGACTCGGACGGGCCTGGCGTGGCCAGCACGATCGGCGTGCTGTCGAGGGCCGCGCGAGCCAGCGAGTGGCCGCCGGCGTGATTGCTGTCGAGGTAGCGCCCGAAGCGCTCTTCCACCCACCCCCGGTTGTCCGGCCGCAACGGATTCAGCTCCGAGCCCGGGCTCCCCATCATCTCGATCCTGGCAGCGAGCGATTCGGCCCGGACCTCGACCGAGGTCCACTGCAGCACGGCCAGCGCCACGCCGATCGCCAGGACCACGGCCAGCGTCGCCCCGGCCGCCGGCAACACGAGCCGCAGGTCGGTGAGCTGCTCGCGAAGCCTCGTGAGCACAGCCTGGCGACGCTCGACCCCGACACGACCAAGCACCTGTGTCGCCGCGCCCCGCAGGCGGCACTCCAGCTCCGGGTCGGCATGCTGGGCCGCCGTGCGTCTCCGGATCGACTGCCCGATGAGCTGCAGGTCCTCGATCCGTGCCGCGCACGTCCGACACCACCGCACGTGGGATTCGACCGCCACCTGCTGGTCCATGGCGAGCTCGCCGTCCACCAGGCTCTCGACGCGCGCCCGGGCGTAGTCGCAGCCGATGTACGGCGTCATGCGTGCAACCCCAGCAACTCGGCTCGCAGCGCCTGTCGGGCGCGCGTCAGTCGGGATTTGACGGTGCCGACAGCCACCCCGAGCGTGTACGCGATCTCGTCGTAGCGGAGGCCGTCGACTTCGCGGAGGATGAGCGCGGTTCGCTGATCGAAGGGCAGCCGATCGAGCGCCTTCGAGATGAGCGTCGAGGTCTCCTTGCTCGCCAGCGCGCGATCCGGCAGAACACTCGTCGTGGACGGGACGTCGCCGGAAATCCGCAGATGCTCGTCCAGCGACACCTGGCTCGACCGTCTGCGCCGTCGCCACCACCGCTGACGGTTGCGGGCCTGGTTGACCACGATCCGGTAGATCCAGGTTCGGAGCGCCGAGTGCCCGCGAAACGAGGGGAGCGTGCGGAAGACACGCAGGAAGACCTCCTGCGACAGATCGAGCGCCTCCTCGCGGTCCTGCAGCAGGTGCAGCGCGAGGCTGTAGACCATCCGGTGATGCGCGTTCACGAGCTCCGCGCAGGCCTCTTCCTCGCCGTGCGTGCAGCGCTCGATGAGCGCAGCTTCGGCCGAATGGACATCCGACCAGCCAAGCGCGCCGGCGTTCTTCACCGCGTCACCAGAAGTGCGTGCATACATGCAGTTTAGCACTGCCGGCCGGCCGATCCAGGGTCGGCGGCAGGTGCACCTGCCAGACTTAGACTCCGTCCCGGCGGACAGGTTCCCCCGCCGGCGGCGTTAACCGCTAGGATGGGCACGATGCAACGGTCCGCCGTCCTGGGCGTAGCCGCCTCCGCGCTTGTCCTGGCCGCCACGCTCGTCTGGCTCGACGCGCGCCAGGAACGGGACTACCGGCACCTGATGGCCGACGGGGACCGCGCCGCCGCCGCGGGGGCGACGTCGGACGCCATCGAGGCCTTCAGCGGCGCCCTGGCGCTCAAGCCGGATTCGATGAGCGCGCGGCTCAAGCGCGGCGATACCTACCTGCGGCGCGGCGAGCTCGACTCCGCGGTCCGCGACCTGGCCGACGCGGTGGCGCTCGACGCCACCTCGGTCCGCGCCCTCGAGCGCCTCGGCGACGCGGAGCTGGCCGCCGGCCGGCCCGAGGCTGCCACGGGCCGCTTCGAGCGCTATCTCGAGATCGACGATCGCGCGCCTCGCGTCGAGTACAAGCTGGGCGTCGCCCTCTACCGCACCGGACGCCACGCCCTCGCCGTCGAGGCACTGGAGCGGGCGGTAGCGCTCGACGACGGCTTCGCCGCGGCTCACTACGCCCTGGGTGTCGCCCTCCACGACGCCGGTCCGGCGTCCGCGGCGCGTGCCGAGCGCGCGCTGCTTCGCGCCGTCGCCCTCAACGGCACGCTGGTCGCGGCACGCGACGAGCTCGTCACCGTGTACGACGAGGCGGGACGTCTGCAGGCCGCGCTCGATCAGCTCGAGGCGCTTGCGGCACTCGAACCGGACCGCCCGGAACGCTTCGTGGCCGTGGCGCTCGCCCACGCCCGCCTCGGACGACGGGACCGTGCTGTACTGACCCTGGCTCGTGCCGCCGAGCGCCATCCGGATACGACCGCCGTCTTTGCCGCCCTTGGACGGGTCTGGCTCGATGCAGCCGAGGCCGGTGTCGACGGCGGGGCCCTCGACGGCGTCTCGCTGGAGAAGGCGCTCGAGGCGCTCTCGCCGGTGGCCACCCGGCCCGATGCCGACGGCGCCGTGCTGGCCCTCTACGGCCGCGCACTGTATCTGGCCGGCGATATCGCGGGCGCCGAACTGGTGCTGCAGCGCGCGGTGGCCAGCTTCCCGGTCGAGCCCCGAGCCTTCACCCACCTCGCCGAGGCGGCTGATCGGCTCGGACACGGCGCGCTGGCCGCAGAAGCCGCCGCCCGGCACACCCTGCTGACCGCCCGCTGAAGTTCAAGGTCGATGGGGGCATCACCCTCATCGCCGCCGACGTCTCGACGCTCTGAACGCGCGCGTCCGCCCGTCAGTCCCGTCAGGTCGGCGCAGACGTCTCGACCGGGGCTCCGTGCGACGCCTCCCAGGCCCTGGCTAGGGCGTCGCCGAAGAACGCGACGGGCTGCGCACCCGAGATCCCGAAGCGGCGATCGATGACGAAGAATGGGACGCCGGTCACTCCGAGCCCCTCGGCCTCGTGCCGATCGGCGAGAACCGCGTCGGCGTAGCGGTCCTGCGCGAAGACGTCCCGGACCTCCGCCGGATCGAGCCCCACGTCGCCCCCAAGCACCACCAGCGAGTCGCGGTCGAACACCGAACGCTGCTCGGTGAAGTAGGCGCGGTAGAGACGATCCAGGCCGCGGTGCTGGCGCCCGCGATCGGCCGCCAGAAGCAGCAACTGGTGGGCGTCGAGCGTGTTGCCGGTCACACCGGCCTCCGTCAGGTGGAACTCGAGGCCATCGGCCGACGCCCGGGCCTCCATCTGTGCGTCCATCTCAGCCACCCGCTCGGGCGTGAGCCGGTACTTGGTCATCAGCATCCCCCGACGGCTCTCCGTTTCGTCGCGGGGGCGGGCCGGATCCAGTTGAAAGGCCCGATGCACGGTCACGACCTGCTCCCGGTGGGGGAACGTCTCGAGCGCCCGTTCGAGACGCCGCTTGCCGAGGTAGCACCAGGGGCAGACGACGTCGGCCCAGATCTCGATGCGCATGGACGCCACGGCGCGAATTCTATCCTCCCGGCCCGATGCGAGGCGACTCCGTACTCAGCGGTCGCCACGAGCCGGTGACAGGCCCACGCGCGCCATCAGCTTCAGCAGCCCCTGCCGGGAGATCCCGAGCTCGCGGGCCGCACGGGCCCGCTGCCCTCCAGCCCTCACCATGGCCGCCTCGACCACCTGACGCTCGAACCCCGCACGCGCCTCGGCGAGGCGTATCGGCGGCTCGCCTCCGGCCTCCGCCAGCCACCCGGGCAAGAGCGCACGGTCCACCCGACCCCGCGCCGGGGCCGCCACCGCCAGCCCCGCGATCACGTTCTGCAGCTCCCGCACGTTGCCCGGCCAGCGATACCGGCACAGCGCCTCGACGACACCGGCGTCGAGCGACGCCCCGCAGCCGACCTGTCCCGCGGCCTGCCGCCAGATGTGCCGGGCCAGGGCGGGCACATCCTCGCGCCGCTCCCGCAACGAAGGCACGCGAATCCGGATCACGTCGAGGCGATAGAGCAGGTCGGGCCGAAACCGACCCGCGGCCACCTCCTCACGCAGATCCCGGTTGGCGGCGCTCACCACCCGCGTGTCCACTCGCCGCGACGCCCCGGCCCCGAGCCGCCGCACCTCCTGCTGCTGGATGGCGCGCAGCACCTTGGCCTGGGCTCGCAGGGAGAGATCGACCACCTCGTCGAGGAACAGCGTGCCGCCGTCGGCCTCCTCCAACAGACCCGGACGCTCGACGACGGCCCCGGTGAACGCACCTCGCTCGTGACCGAACAACTCCGATTCGACGAGCTCGTCGGGCAGCGCCGCGCAATTGACGTCGCGGAACGGACCGTCGCGCCGTGGGCCCAGACGATGCAGCGCCCGCGCCACCAGTTCTTTCCCCGAACCGCTCTCTCCCTCCACGAGCACGGCGAAGGGTGCGCGCGCGGCTCGGGCAACTGCCCGCCGCAACGCCTGCATCACGGCGCTGTCGCCCACCAGCTCGGGCATCGAGGCGGCCGCGCTCGTCGGGTCGGCCGCCAGCTCGCCGACCGACGCCGCCATCAGGGCGGCGGCGACCTCGAGCCTGGCCCGGGCATCGTCCGGCACGGCCCTCCCCGCGGCCCAGGCGGCGACCAGCGCGCCCACGATCCGGCCGCCACTCCGAACCGGGATGCCCACCTCCCAGCCCCCCGCTGCCGTACCGGACTCGAGCGGCATGCCGCACTCGAGGACGCGGGCTCCCAGGCGCGTCGTCGCGCCGCTTCCGCTGGTAGCCACCTCCGCCGCCCGTGCCCGCTGAAGGACCGACACCCGTCCGGCCGCAACCATCTCGCGCGCGTGCTGGGCCAGGTGCCGCACTCCCTCGGCATCGCTCTTCGCGTCGTTGGTTGTCGCGACCAGCACGCTGACCAGACGCCACGGGTCTCCAGGCGGCATGGCAGGGTGCGGCATGGGGCGTCGCGCGACGCGGGCATCGATCGCAGCACGCAGCAACGGGGGCAGGGCGCGGCGACACCGCGCCAGGCGCCCGACTTCGCGTCTGGCGTCGTCGACCAGGCCCGCGCGTGTCAACGCGTCTACCCACAGCAGGCGCGCGCGCATCGCACGCAGTCCGACGTGCGCCAGCCGGGCGAGCCGGGCGACCTCGTCCAGATGCCGGCGGCCGTCGCGCAGATCGCCGCCGGCCAGTGCGACACGCAGGAGCCCGGTGGACACCAGGATCCGGACCTGCGCGCTCGCCGAAGGCGGTACGGCTTCGGCCAGCGCCCAGGCACGACGACCGGCCTCGAAGACGTCGCCCGCGGCCAGGTGCACACGTATGGCCACGCTCCTGGCGTACACATGGATCTCCGGGTCGTCGCACGACGGGTCCACGACGAGCGCGGCGGCGTCCTCGACCCGCCCCTGCCACAGGAGCACGCGCAACAGCGTGGCCTCGACCTGGGCTCGCCAGACCTCGCCCCTCCCGCCGGCCGGCAGCGTCTGCCGGCAGAGGGCTTCGGCGTCGACGAGTCGCGCGGCATCGGCAAGAGCGGCGGCCTGCCAGCCGCGCGCCACGAGCTCGAGTGCCTCGTCCCGCGCCGTTCGCGCGTGCGCCGCGGCCGACGCGAAGATTGCTTCCGCCTCCGCGGCCCGACCCCGCTCCAGCCTCAGCCGGCCGAGCGCGACGCACGATGCTGCCGCGGGGCCGCGCGCGTCCCGACGGAGGCACGCGCCGGCAACGTCCAGAAGCAGTCGCTCGGCCGCCGCGTGCCGCCCCGCTCGCTGCAGGATCTCGGCGCGCCCCGCGCGGGTGAGGTGCCGCTCGAGCCCACCGGAGGAGGCCGGCGCCGTCGCGGGCCCTGTCGACCCGAACGCCGTCCGTGCCTCGGCCACCCGTTGCGGCCAGCCCCATCGGCGGCCCGGGGCTTCGTAGCAGGCGCCACCCGCTCCCGCGCCGGTCATGCCGGCATCGATGCAACCGCGCGCCCCTCCCGCCATCGCGCGCGAATGCACGCGCGCGCCCGGGAAGGGCGCAGTTTCTTCGTATAGAATCGAGTGCCGGATGCTCCGATTCCTCACGGCCGGCGAGTCCCACGGCCCGACGCTCGTCGTCACCGTGGACGGCATGCCGGCCGGACTCGACCTCGACGTCACCGCGCTCGACGCGCAGCTCCGTCGTCGCCAGGGCGGGTACGGCCGCGGCCGCCGGATGCAGATCGAAAGCGACCGCGCCCAGATCGTCGCTGGCGTACGGCACGGCCGGACGACGGGTGCGCCGATCGCCCTCCTGGTGCGCAACCGCGACTGGGAGAACTGGCAGCAGACGATGTACGCGGAGCCCGAGATGCCGGCGGGCGCCACCGGAGCCAGCCGGCCTGAGGTGTCGCGGCCGCGTCCCGGTCATGCCGATCTGGCCGGCGCCATCAAGTACGGCCACACCGACGTGCGCGACGTCCTCGAGCGTGCGAGCGCGCGCGAGACGGCCGCCCGCGTCGCCGCGGGCGCGCTCGCACGCCAGCTCCTCCAGCGGTTCGGCATCTCGATCGCCAGCCACGTGTCGGCCATCGGAAGCGTGGCGCTGCCCGCCGACCGCGTGGTGTCCTTCGACGAGGCCCTGGCGATCCCCGACGACGCGCCGCTTCGCTGCGTCGACACGGAGCGCCAGCAGCAGATGATGGCCGCCATCGACGCCGCCAGGGAAGCCGGCGACACGTTGGGCGGCGCCTTCGAGATCATCGCCACGGGCGTCCCCCCCGGGCTCGGCTCCTACGTGCAGTGGGATCGCAAGCTCGACGGGCGGCTCGCGCAGGCCCTCATGTGCATTCACGCCATCAAGGCCGTCGGCATCGGCATCGGGCCCGACGTCGCGTTCCGGCCCGGCTCGCGCGTCCACGACGAGATTCTCCCGCCCGCCGATCCCGGCGACCGCCCCGTCCGGCCGTCCAACAACGCCGGGGGCCTCGAGGGCGGCGTGACCAACGGCGAGGACCTCCGCGTCACGGCGTTCATGAAGCCCATCGCGACGCTGATGCAACCGCTGCGGTCGGTCGATCTGCGGACGCTCGACGAGTCGCCGGCCGCGATCGAGCGCAGCGACGTCTGCGCCGTGCCGGCCGCGGCCGTGGTGGGCGAAGCCATGGTGTCGTTCGTCCTCGCCGACGCGTTCCTCGACAAGATGGGTGGCGATTCGATCGACGAGATCGCGCGCCACCATGCCGCGACCCTCGAGGCCGTCGAGCGCCGGTTCTCCGCGGCCCGCGCGTCGGCGGCCCAGGCTCGCTGAGCCGGCCGGCGGCCGATGCTGCGACCGATCCTGAGGTATGGAGCGCCCGTGCTGCGCGAGGCGGCGGCACCGGTCGACGCGGTCACCCCGGAGGTGCAGTCCATCGTGGACGACATGATCCAGACGATGTACGCCGCGCCCGGCATCGGCCTGGCGGCGACGCAGGTCGGCGTCGGCCTCCGGATCTTCGTCTGCGACATCTCCGTCGGACGCCGGCCGGAAGACCTGCTCACGTTCATCAACCCCGAGTTCGTCGAGCGTGACGGGATGCAGCTCGAATCCGAGGGCTGCCTCAGCGTGCCGGGCTTCGAGGCGACCATCGCGCGCCCGGCGCACGCCGTGCTGCGCGGGCTCGACCGCAACGGCGATCCCCACACCGTGGAGGCCACGGGCCTGCTGGCGCGCTGCTTCCAGCACGAGATGGACCACCTCGAGGGCCTGGTGTTCGTGGACCGGCTGCGCGGGCTGCAGAAGGATCTCATCGTGCGCCGGATTCGCAAGCTCGAGCGCACCGGCAAGTGGTGACCGGCGAGAGCGCTCCGTTACGCGTCGCGTTCTTCGGCACGCCGTCGTTCGCCGTCCCCACGCTCGAACGACTCCTGGCGTCGCGGCACGCCGTCGTCGGCGTCGTGACGCAACCGGACCGCCCGCGCGGGCGCGGCCACCGTGTCACCGAGTCCCCCGTGAAGGTGGTGGCCCGAAGGCACGACCTCCCCATCCTGCAGCCGCAGCGCCTCCGGGATCCGTCGATCGCCGGCGCGCTGGCCGCCTGGGAGCCAGACCTCGGAGTCGTGGCCGCCTACGGACAGCTGATTCCCGGCGCGATCCTGCAACAGCCCCGCCACGGCATGATCAACGTGCACGCGTCGCTGCTGCCGAAGTATCGCGGCGTCGCCCCGGTGCATCGGGCCGTGATCGATGGCGCGCCCGAGACCGGCGTGACCATCATGCGCATGGTCGAAGCGCTCGACGCCGGCCCCATGCTCGCCCGGGTGATCCGTCCGATCGATCCGGACGAGACGAGCGAGGAGGTCGAGCGGAGCCTCGCCGTGCTGGGCGCGTCCCTGCTCGGAGCCGTCGTCGAGCAGATCGCGGCGGGCCCGGTCCATGAAGAGCCGCAGGACGACATGCTGTCCACCTACGCACCACGCCTGACGAAGAACGACAGCCCGATCGACTGGACGCTGCCGGCGGCCTTCGTCCACAACCGGGTTCGCGGGCTCCACCCCTGGCCGCACGCCAGCACCATCCTCGACGGCGCGCGACTCATCGTCCTGCGGACGCGCGTCGCGCCGGCCGCGGGCGTCGCCGGGGCGCCCGGCACCGTCGTCGAGGTCTCCCGCGACGCCCTGTACGTGGCCACGGGACACAAGGGCTGCATCGCGATCGAGGCCGTCCAGCCGGAGGGCCGGCGCGCCATGTCCGTACGCGACTTTCTCGCCGGACATGCCGTCCGGCCGGGCACGCACCTGAGCGCGCCATGACGTCGCCCGCGCGCGTGGCCGCGCTGCGTGCGCTGCTGGCGATCGAGGCCGGCCGGCAGGACCTGCCGGCGGCGCTCGAGCAGGCCCGCGCCAGCCTCGGCGACGACCGCGACCGCTCCCTGGCCGCCGCCATCGTGCATGGCACGCTTCGGTGGCAACGCACCTGCGACCATCTGATCGCGCACTTCGCGCGCCGGCCGCCCGACACCCTCGACGCCGATGTTCGCCTCATCCTCCGGCTCGCACTGTTCCAGCTCCTGCGTCTCGACCGCGTCCCGGCCTCGGCCGTCGTCGACGACGCCGTCGAGCTGACCCGCACGATCCGCAAACGGAGCGCCGCTGCCCTGGTCAACGCCGTCCTGCGAGCGGTGGTGCGCCGACGGCACGCCCTGCCGCTTCCGGCGCGCCCGCCCGGTCCGGTCTCGCGAGCCGAGGCACTGCACTATCTCGGCGTGTGCGGATCGCATCCCGACTGGCTCGTGGCACGCTGGCTCGACCGCATGGGCTTCGACCAGACAGAGCGCTGGCTGCACTTCAACAACCAGCCCGCGCCCATGATGCTGGCGGTCAACGCAATTCGGGCCGTGCCCGAGGCCGCACGCGCCGCCCTCGCCGCCGACGGCATCGAAACCGCGCCCGGGCGCTTCTCGCCCGTCGGCCTGCAGGTCCTGACCGGCAATCCGCTGCACCGCTCCGACGACGGATCGGTCCTCGTACAGGACGAGGCCTCCCAGATGATCCCGCTCGTCGTCGACGCCGCGCCCGGCGAGCGCGTCCTGGATCTGTGCGCCGCCCCCGGGAACAAGACCGTCGCCATGGCGGGCGCCATCGGGCAGACAGGCCTGGTCGTGGCGTGCGACGTCCGGCCACGCCGTCTGGCGCTCCTGCGGACGACGCTGACGCGTGCCGGCGCACGGCGCGGGCGCGTCGTCCAGGTCCCGACCGAGGCGGCACTGCCCTTCGCCTCGACCTTCGATCGGGTGCTCGTCGACGCGCCGTGCTCTGGGCTCGGCACGCTCCGACGCGATCCGGATCTCCGATGGCGCCGCCGGGAGTCCGAGCTCCCGGCGCTGGCGCGACGCCAGGCCGCGCTGCTCGCGCGCGCCGCCGAGGTCGTCAGACCGGGTGGACGTCTCGTCTACGCCACCTGCTCGAGCGAGCCGGAGGAGAACGATGAGATCGTGGACGCCTTCCTGGCCGCCCGATCCGACTTCACCCAGCTCGACCTGCGCGCCGGGGGACGAGCCGAGCTCGCGCCCCTGCTCGACGATCGAGGCCGACTGCGGACGTGTCCGCCCGCTCACGGGCTCGAGGCCTTCTTCGCCGCGGCGCTGACGCGTCTGCGCTGACGCACGCCGGCATGACGGCGTTCATGGTACGATGAGCCACCGATGCGCTTGAAGACGTCCCTCTGGGCGCTTGGCACGTTCCTCGTGATCGTCGGCGCGCTCGGCGCCACCTTCCTCCTCTTCTTCGTCGTGTCCGTCCGCGTGGCGCTCTGGGCCCGCCAGGTGCAGGTACCGGAAGTCGTGGGCGCGACCGCCTCGGAAGCCACCGCGGCCCTCTCGCCGCTCGGGCTGGCCCTGCGCGTCGACGAGAACGAGCGGCCCGACGAGCAGGTCGCCGCCGGCCGCATCGTGATGCAGGACCCCCCCGCGGGCGCGGCCAGCCGCCGGCAGCGTACGATCCGCGTCTGGCTCAGCTCGGGGCCCCGGACGACCGTCCTTCCTGCGCTCGTCGGCCAGAGCGAGCGTGCCGCGCGCGTGCGCCTCCGCGAAGACGACATCACGGTCGCCTCCCTCTCGGAGTTCCGTTCTGCCGACTACCCGGCTGGGACCGTCGTCTCGCAACTGCCGGACGCCGCGTCCCCGGCGGGCGAGGTGTCGCTGCTCGTCAACCGTGGCGAAGAGACGACCACATACCTGATGCCCGACGTGATCGGCGTCCACGGCGAACAGGCGGCCGACGCGCTGCGGCGTCTCGGCTTTCGCGTGTCGATCGTCGGCACGCAGCCCTACCCGGGCGTCCCCTCGGGCACGGTCGTGCGACAGCAACCGGCGAGCGGCTTTCGCGTCGGCGCCACTGACGCCATCTCGCTCGAGATCAGCCAGTGAGGAGCCCGCGGTGACCCTCCCGAGTGCCGAGCATCAGGTCCTGATCGCCCCGTCCGTTCTCGCCGCCGACTTCGCGCATCTCGCACGCGACATCGCCGCGGCCGAACGGGGCGGCGCCGACCTCATCCACGTCGACGTGATGGACGGGCATTTCGTCCCGAACATCACCATCGGGCCGCCGGTCGTGCGCGCCATCCGACGGACCGCGTCGCAGCCGCTCGACGTGCATCTGATGATCGCCGATCCGGATCGCTATATCGAGGCGTTCGTCGCGGCGGGCGCGAGCATGCTGTCGGTACACGTCGAGACCGTGCTGCATCTGCACCGGACGGTCGCGCACATCAGGCAGCTCGGGGCGCGGGCCGGCGTCGCCGTCAACCCGTCGACGCCCGTGAGCGCGCTCACGGAGATCGCGGGCGATGTCGACTTCGTGCTGGTGATGTCGGTCAATCCCGGCTTCGCCGGACAGACGTTCATCCCCTCGACGATCGACAAGCTGCGGCGAGTGCGCGCGTTGCTCGACGCGGCGGACTCGACGGCACGGATCGAGGTGGACGGCGGCATCGACGCCGCCAACATCGGGGACGTGGTGGCCGCGGGGGCGACCATCGTCGTGGCCGGCCAGTCGGTCTTCGGCGGCCCCGATCCCGAGGCGGCCACCCGCGCGCTCCGCGCCGCGGCCGCGCAGGCGGTGGCGCGCTGAGGCCCGCCCCGCAGACCAGACCTGGGCCTCGTTCGTTCTCTATAATGGGGACGAGTGAGGCTTCGGCCATTCAAGACGACTAGAGGCCCGCCGCGGGATGGCGGGCGAAGGAGTCACTGATCTGTTGTTCACACGGCACGTCACATCCGCCTGGTGCCGCCGCGGTCGTTGCACGACCCTGCTGACCCTGGCCGTCACCCTGGCCGCCGGCTGCGGCGGCAACGACGGCCGGATTCCCACCGACGTGGTCGACCCGGACCGCTATCTCTTCGAACAGGGCCAGGCGGCGCTCGAGGAGGGCGACTGGTTCGACGCCCGCCAGTACTTCGGGCAGATCATCGACAACTATCCCGGAAGCACCCGCCGGGCAGCCGCCAAGCTCGGGGTCGCCGACTCGTTCTTCGGCGAGCACTCGGTCGAGTCACTCGTGCTCGCAGCCAACGAGTACAGCGAGTTCCTCCGCTTCTACCCGACCCACCAGCGGGCCGACTACGCACAGTACCGCCTCGCCATGACCTCCTTCGAGCAAATGCGTGCACCCGAGCGCGATCAGACGGACACGCGCAACGCGCTGCGTGAGCTCGAGCGGTTCCTGGCCGCCTACCCGCGGAGCGACCTGCTGCCGGAAGTCGAGACGAAATGGCGTGAAGCCCGGAGCCGCCTGAGCGAGGCCGTCTACCTGGTCGGGCGTCACAACCTGCGCAGGGGTGCATATCGAGGCGCCTGGTCGCGCTTCGAGGAGATCCTGGCAGACGACCCGGAATATCCCGGACGTGACCTGGTCTACTTCTATCTGGCGGAAACGTGGGCCAAGTCCGATACCAATAACAGGGAAGTCGACCAGGCCAACAGAATGCGGGCCATCGAGTACCTCGAGCGCCTGCTGGCCGAGTTCCCCGAGAGCGAAAAGCACGGGGAGGCGGCCGAGCGTCTGGAACGGCTGCAAGAAGAGATCAAGGCGGAATGACGCGGCGGACGTCCGGTCCGCCCGCCAGGGAGAGACCGATGACGTCCAGAATGATTGCGGGGGGCCTGCTGACGGGCATCCTCATCGCCGTGCCGGCCACGGCCCAGCGCAGCCCGGTCGCCGTACCGGCCAACCTGCCTCCCGGCGTGATGGCGCTGGCGTGCGCCCCGTACGCCGCGCTGAGCGTGCCCGAGATGCCGCTGCGCGTGACCGGCGGCCAGGCCGCCATCGTGCGCCAGAACTATGCCCCGGGCGACCTCATCACCATCAACGCCGGTTCGCAGAACGGGATCGAGGTCGGCCAGGAGTTCTACACCCGGCAGCTGCAGATCCTGCACAAGCGGGCCGTCTCGGCCGACACGCCTGCGACCGTCCGGACGACGGGCTGGCTGCGTGTCTACGCGGTGGACGACGAGATGTCGCTCGCGACCGTCACGCACGCCTGCGGAGAGATTGCCGTCGGCGACTACCTCGAGCCGTTCGTGCTGCCGACACTTCCGGTGATCTCGACGGACCGCACGAAGCCCGAGCGCGACAACTACGGCCGCGTCCTGACCGGCAGCGACAACCGCCGGGTGTTCGGCCGGGGTGACCACTTCCTGCTCGATCGCGGCGCCGACTACGGCATCACGCCGGGCGCACAGTTCGTGCTCTATCGCGACAAGCAGGTCGACGGCAACTTCCTGTACGACCTCGGAGAGGCCGTCGCCGTCAGCGTCGCGGAGAACACCGCGACCCTCCAGGTGACGGTCTCGCGCGACGCCATCATGGCCGGAGATTACGTGGCCATCCGCCCACCGCGGGAGGACGGCGCTAACTGACCTTCTTCCGCTGGCGCGCGATGTTGACGTCGGAGACGCGCGCGCTCAGCATGCGCTGGAAGCGGCGGTAGTAGTCCACGGCCGAGACGACCGCCGCGATCATCACCACCCAGAGGGCCACGTGGCCGACCGGAGCGAGCCACGGCAGCGGCCCCCAACCCAGGATCAGCAGCAGGATGGCGGTGACCTGCGATGCCATCTTGACCTTTCCGAGGGGCGAGGCCGGTATCGTGATCCCGCGGCTGTAGGCCAGGCTGCGCAGCGCCGTGACACCGAACTCCCTGCCGATGATGAGCGCCACCATCCACGCCGGCGCGAGGTCCAGCTGCACGAGCGAGATGAACGCGGCCGAGGTGAGCAGCTTGTCCGCGATCGGATCCAGCATCTGCCCCAGCCAGGTGATCTGCCGGCGGCGCCGGGCGATGTAGCCGTCGAGCCAGTCGGTCAGCGACGCAAGACCGAAGATCGCCGCACCGACGAGCTCCTTCGACACGCCGGCGATCTGCCGTCCCTCGAACTCGGTGAGCAGGACGACCACCAGCAGAGGCACCAGGAACATCCGCACGAGCGTGAGCGAGTTCGGGAGGTTCATGGCCGGTCGCGGCATTCTACCATCGTGTAAGATCGGTGCCTGTCATGAAGGCCATTCTGCTCGCCGGGGGCAAGGGCACCCGCCTCCGGCCCCTGACGATCCACACGCCCAAGCCGATCGTTCCGATCTTCAACCGGCCGTTCCTGCACTACCAGATCGATCTCCTCAAGCAGGTTCCCGAGATCGACGAGGTCATCCTGAGCCTCAACTATCAACCCAGGCGGATCGAGGAGATCTTCGGCGATGGCGCCGAGGTGGGCATCAAGATCCAGTACGTGGTCGAGCCCGTTCCCCTCGGCACCGCCGGAGCGGTGAAGTATGCGGGCGACAAGCTCACCGAGTCGGTCGTCGTCTTCAACGGGGACGTGATGACCGCGCTGGATCTCGGCGCCGTCATCCGGCTGCATCGGGAGCGACAGGCCCGCGCCACGATCGTCCTGACCCCCGTCGAGGACCCCTCGGCCTACGGCCTCGTCGAAACCGACGCCGACGGCAGCGTCCAGCGCTTCCTCGAGAAGCCGGGCCCCGGCGAGATCACCACCAACCGCATCAACGCCGGCATCTACGTCCTCGAGCCCGATACGTTCGACCGCATCCCGAGCGACGTGTCCTGGTCGATCGAGCGAAGCTACTTTCCATCCCTGATCGAGCGGCGGGAAACGTTCGTGGCCTACACGTACGACGGCTACTGGATCGACATCGGCACCCCGGACAAGTACGCGCAGGTCCACCGCGACATCATGGACGGCCGCTTCCAGGCCGCGCCCTTCGCCGGCATGCCCGCGCCACGGACGTCGATTGCCGGCGACGCCCGAATCGAAGAGGGCGCCCAGATTGCGGGGCCCTGTTTCATCGACGAGGGCGTGCTGGTCAAGGCCGGCGCCCGCGTGGGCCCGTACGCGGTGCTGGGGCGGCAGACGCAGATCGAGGAGGCGGCGGTCGTCGAGCAGGCGATCCTGTGGTCCAACTGCCGCGTCGGCAGCCACGCCGTCGTGCGCGACGCCGTCCTCGGCCGCCAGTGTCATGTCGGCAGGAACGCGACGCTCGACGGCGGCGCCGTCCTCGGCGACAAGACGACGCTGACCGACTACACGAGGGCGTAGGCGGCATGCGCATCGACCCCAGCATCTTCAAGGCCTACGACATCCGCGGTGTGTATCCCGACGAGATCGACGAGCGCGCCGTGCGGCAGATGGGACGCGGCTTCGTGGCCTATCTCGGCGCGAGCCGCATCGGCGTGTCTCGCGACATGCGCGTGTCGTCCCCGGCGCTGGCCGAGGCGTTCATCGCCGGCGCGCGCGAGCAGGGTGCCGCGGTCGTCGACTACGGCATGCTCCCCACCGACATGCTGTACTTCGCGGTCGCGGGCGACGGCCTCGACGGCGGCGCCCAGATCACCGCCTCGCACAACCCGAAGCAGTACAACGGGATCAAGATGGTCCGCGCGGAGGCGCTGCCCCTCAGCGGCGGGGCCGGCATCGGCGACATCCGCGACATGATCGCTGCCGATCGCCTGCCCGCCCCGGCGGCGGCGCCGGGGCCCCTGACAGAACGTGAACTGCTCGACGCCTACGTCGACAAGGTCCTGTCCTTCATCGACCCCGCCCGCATCCGGCCGTTCGACGTCGTCCTCGACGCGGGCAGCGGGATGGCCGGCCTCGTGGCGCCCAGACTCTTCGACCGCCTGCCGTGCCGGACCACGCGGCTGTGCTTCGAGATCGACGGCACGTTCCCGAACCACGAGGCCAACCCCCTGCTCGAGGAGAATCGCCGGGACGTCACCGAGGAGGTCGTCCGGCGAAAGGCCGACATCGGCATCGCGTGGGACGGTGATGCGGACCGGTGCTTCTTCATCGACGGCAGCGGCGAGTTCATCGCCGGGGACTTCGTGACGGCGCTGCTGGCCGAGGCCTTCCTCCTCGAGCATCCTGGCGCCACCGTCATCTACGACCTCCGCGCCAGCCACGCCGTGCGGGACACGGTGGCCCGTTACGGGGGACGGGCGCTGATGAACCGTGTCGGACACGCCTTCATCAAGCAGCGGATGCGCCAGGAGAACGGCATCTTCGCTGGCGAGGTGACCGGGCACTACTACTTCCGCGACTTCTTCTACGCGGACAACGGCTTCATCCCGGCGCTGCTGATGCTGGAGCTGATGTCGAAGAAGAACCAGTCCTTGCGCGACCTGCTCCAGCCGTTCCGGGAGCGGTATTTCATCTCGGGCGAGATCAACACACGGCTCGGCAGCCTGGAGGAGCTCCCCGGCCGGCTGGCTGCCATCGAGGCGCGCTACGCCGACGCCACGCTGGCGCACATGGACGGTGTGTCGGTGGACTATCCCGATTGGCACTTCAACGTGCGTGGCTCGAACACCGAGCCGCTCCTGCGCCTCAACCTCGAGGCGGCCACGCCCGAGCTGATGACCGAGAAGCGCGACGAGGTCCTCGCCGTGATTCGCGGCTAGCGCGGGTCGACCTGTCCGGAACGTTGGCTCAGCGGACAGGCCGGCGCAGCACCGGTGGAGTGGCTGGGCTACAATTGCGGGGCGTCTTCCGGTCGCGGGAGTAGTTCAGAGGTAGAACGCGAGCTTCCCAAGCTCGATGTCGCCGGTTCGATCCCGGTCTCCCGCTCCACCTTCAGGTCCTTCCCCGGAAGGGGCTCCTCACTTCAGCGACAGCCCGACGCCCGCCGACAGCAGCGTCGTGGACGGTAGCGCCGTCAGGTCGCGCGTCCCACCGGCCAGCCGATGGAGGCGCAGGTCGAAGCCGACACCCACATGCGGCCACGGGAACCACCGCGCGCCCCCTCCGACGGCCAGGGCGCGAACGGTCAGGGACGTACCCGGCGACGGCCGCACCCGTGCCGCCCCGACTCCCGCGCTCAGGTAGCTCCAGCCGTCGGCAGTCCCGAAATTCAGCGACAGCACGGGCGACACTATTCCAAGCTCGAGGTCTGCGTCCGTGCCCGTGCCACGGACCAGCGTCGCTTCCACACCCAGCCCGAGCCGCACCGCACCGACCGGCAGGACGTAGATGTGCCCCCCGACGCCCACCCCCAGCCCACGGCTCGGTACGGTCCCTCCGACCGCCGCACCCGGGTAGAGACCTCCATCGGCCGGCAGTCCCGCCGTGACGCCGCGGACATCCACGACGAAGGGCCCGGGAGGGCCCGGATCGAGCGACTGCGCGTGGGCGCCGCCTGTCAGCAGCGCGACGAGCATCACCGCCAGCACGGCCGGTCGCGCGTCAGCCACCGGCGGCCCGCTGCTCGTGCACGATGCGCACGCCGGCGCTCGCGCCGACGCGCGTGGCCCCCGCTGCCACCATCGCCTTCACGCCCTCGAACGTGCGTACGCCACCTGCCGCCTTGACGCCCATCGTCTCGCCTACCGTCCGTCGCATCAGCGCCACGTCAGCGGCAGTGGCGCCTCCGGGGCCAAAGCCGGTGGAGGTCTTCACGAAATCGGCAGCGGCCGCCCGGGCCAGCGTGCACGCCGCCACCTTTTCCTCGTCGGTCAGCAGGGCCGCCTCGATGATCACCTTGCTCGTGACGCCCGCTCCGCGGCACGCGTGGGTCACGGCCAGCATGTCGCGCTCCACCAGCGCCAGATCGCCCGACTTGAGGGCCCCGACGTTGAGCACCATGTCGATCTCCCTGGCGCCATCGAAGATGGCACGACGAGCCTCGTACTGCTTCACGTCGGGCGTCGTGGCGCCCAGCGGGAACCCCACCACGGAGCAGACGGCAACGGGCGTGTCGCGCAGCAGACGCGCACAGGTCGCCACCCACGTGGGATTCACGCACACGGTGGCGAACCCGTGCTCGACCGCCTCCCGGCACAACGTCTCGATCGCCGAGCGCGTCGCGTCAGGCCGGAGGAGCGTGTGATCGATGAGGGAGGCCACCTCGCCGGCCGATGCACCCGTCGCGTGAACGCCCAGACGCGTCGCGCCAGCCTCGAGGAGTCCGCCCACGCGCGCCGGGCAGCACTCGAACAGCACCTGGTGACAGCCGCAGCGCGCCGGAACGCCTCCCCGCTGCGCGGCCGCCACTTCTTCGACGACCACCTGGACCAGCCGTTCGAGATCGGGGGACGGCATCATTCCGTCGAACGCCGCTCGAGCTGCCGGATCTTCGCGAGACGCCTGATGTATCGCGCCTCGCGCATGGGCGTCGCGAGGAACGCGTCGACGATCGTCCTGGCCTGCTCGAGCGTGACGAGACGGGCGCCAAGCGCCAGGACGTTCGCCCCGCAATGCTCCCGCGCGTACCGGGCCAGCGTTGCGTCGAGGCACATGGCCGCCCGTACGCCCGCGATCTTGTTGGCCGCGATGGCCGATCCGAGGCCGGCGCCGTCGATCACCACGCCGGCGTCGGCCTCGCCCTGCGCGACCGCGCGCGCCGCCGCCGCGGCCGTATCGGGATAGTCGACCGGGTCGGTAGTGGCGGGGCTCAGGTCGTGCGCGGCGAGTCCGCGGCCACGCAGGTGTCGAAGGAGATCGCCGATCAAGGCTCTGGCCGTGTGATCGCCCGCCACGGCCACCGTGCGAATCGCCGCCACCGGAGCCAGCGACTCGTCCCCGGCGGCGACGCCCTCGGCCACGACCGACACACGACGGGCCCGGAGCGTGTCGTGAGCAAGAGGGGTGATGTGACCACCCGCCATCAGCACGATCGTGCTGTCGTACTCGAGCACGCGTGCATCCGCCTCGGTGATCATCCGGAACTGTTTCACGAGCGGGCCTATGTTACTCTTGGCCGCATCACGGCTCAACACATGCAGACGGTCATCTCGGAGCTGCAGCTCCAGCAGCGCGTGCGCGAGCTCGGCGCCGAGATCTCGCGCGACCATCCCGACGGCGTTCACTTCGTCTGCGTGCTCAAGGGCGCCTTCGTGTTCCTGGCCGATCTGATCCGCTCGATGCGCGGTACGATCACGCTGGATTTCATGGCCGTCTCGAGCTACGGCGATGACGCTGCGTCGTCCGGACAGGTACGGGTCCTCAAGGATCTGGATTCGACGCTCGAAGGGCGGCCTGTCGTCATCGTCGAAGACATCGTTGATACGGGCCTGACGCTCGCCTACCTCCAGGATCTGCTGCGCACGCGCGCGCCGCGCAGCTTGCGCACGGCCTGCCTGCTGAGCAAGCCGTCGAGACGCCAGACCGACGTCACTGTGGACTACGTGGGCTTCACCATCGAGGATCGCTTCGTGGTGGGCTACGGCCTCGACTCCGGCGGGCAGTACCGCAATCTCCCCTTCGTGGCCGCGATCGGCGACTAGTACGCGGGCCACGCCCTGGAAGGCCAGGCCCCTCGACAGGAGCTCAGGGCTCGAGCGCGGCTCGCACGCGGTCGGCCCACGTGAGGCTGTCGGCGATGACCGCTGTCTCGTCGAGGGTCAGCACGCGGCGATCGCGCATGAGGACCCGGCCGTTGACGACGCTGTCCCGGACGTCGTCGCCGCGTGCCACGTAGACCAGGTGGGACAGCGGATCGTAGACCGGTGTCTGCCGCGCGCCGGCGAGCGAGACCACGATGAGGTCGGCGCGCTTGCGCGGCTCGATCGAGCCGATGCGCCGGTCGAGGCCGAGGACGCGCGCCCCGCCGATGGTCGCCATCTCCAGGGTCGTCCGTGCGCTCAGCACCGCCGGGTCGTCCGCCTCGAGCTTGTGCAGCAGCGCCGTCATCCGCATCGCTTCGAACATGTCGAGATCGTTGTTGCTCGCGGCGCCGTCGGTCCCGATCCCGACCGGCACGCCGGCGTTCAGATACGCCGGCACCGGAGCCGTGCCGCTCGCCAGCTTCATGTTGCTCTCGGGGTTGTGCGCGATCCCGACGCCGCGCGACGCGAGCACCGCGATGTCGGCGTCGGACACCCAGATCCCGTGAGCCGCGACGATGCCGGCGCCGAGGAAGCCGAGGCTGTCGAGATAGGCGACCGGCGACGCCTTCAGGCGCTCCCGCGCCACTCGTGTCTCGTCGCGCGTCTCGGCCAGGTGGATCAGGGTGGGGACGGCGTGGCGCACGGCCAGCGCGCGCGCGGCCTTGAGCATCGGCCCGTCGAGCGTGTAGAGAGCGTGCGGCGCCACGGCCGGCGTGATGAGGGGGTCCCCCTTGAAGGCCACGATGAACGCATCGGCCCTGGCCAGCCCGTCGGCCGGCGTGGGGGCGTCGGGCACGGGGAACTGGATCACGGTCTGCCCCAGGACGCCGCGGAGGCCCGCCTCCCGCGCTTCGTTGGCGACCTCTTCCTCGAAGTAGTACATGTCCGCGAAGGTCGTCGTGCCGGACTGGATCATCTCGAGCGCTGCCAGCCGCGTCCCGGCCCGCACGAACTCGGGCGACACGGTCCTCGCCTCGGCCGGAAAGATGAACTGTTCGAGCCACGTCTGCAGCGGCAGGTCGTCGGCAAGTCCCCGATAGAGCACCATCGGCGCATGGGTGTGGGTGTTGACGAGACCGGGCAGCACGATCTGGCCGCTCGCATCGATCGTCTCGCGACCGCGGAAGGCGGCCGCCACGGCCGCTGCGTCGCCGACCGCCACGATATCGGTGCCGTCGATGGCGATGGCGCCGTCGGGGATCACGTCGCCGCCCGCGTTCATCGTGACGACCGTGCCGCCGCTGACGACCAGTGATACCTGGCGCGGTGAGTCCTGTGCCGAGGTCGCGAGCACGGCCGCGGCCACGAAGCCGATGGCCAGGACGCGCACCGGCGGGGCCTGACGCCAGCAGGGCATACCGGGGATTCTAGTAGTATTTGCCCGTGGGCCTTCACATCGTCGACCATCCGGTCGCCCACGACGCGCTGCTGGAGCTCCGCGACGCCTCGACACCCTCGACGGCGTTCCGCCGGGCGGCGGCGCGGATCAGCCTGGTGCTGGCCGCCGAGGCCCTGGCCGCCCTCCCCTCCCAGCCGGCCACCGTGACCACGCCGCTCGGCCCGGCCGACGGACGTTCCCTGGCCGGAGACGTGGTCGTCGTGCCGGTCCTCCGCGCCGGACTCGGGATGCTCGACGCCGTCCTGCAGTTCGTGCCCGACGCCCGTGTGGGATACATCGGTCTCCAGCGCGACGAGACGACGGCCGCCGCCTCGCGGTACTACTCGAAGCTGCCATCCGGCCTCGAACGGAGCCACGTGCTCCTGGTCGACCCGATGCTCGCCACGGGCGGCAGCGCGGCCGCCGCCCTGGACCTCGTCAAGGCTGCCGGCGCCAGGACGGCCGCGCTGCTGTGCATCGTCAGCGCGCCCGAAGGAGTCGCCCTCGTCCAGTCCCGTCACCCGGACGTGGCCGTCTACACGCCGGTCGTCGACCAGGGGCTCAACGCGAGCAAGTTCATCGTGCCGGGCCTGGGCGATTTCGGAGACCGCCTCTACGGGACCTAGTGGATGCGCAGACACAGACGCCTCACCTGCATCGCCGCCCTGGTCCCCGCCGTGCTCTGCGCGCCAGCCGAGGCGCACGCCCAGCGGTGGGACGTGGGCCAGGCTGCCGGGGGCGCGGTGATCGAGGCGATCGAACGCCCGGGCGCGTCCGACGGCGCCTCCACGGTGCTCCTCGTGGGCGGTCTCGACGGCGACAGCGCCTCTGCTGGGCGTGTCCGGCAGGCGCTGGCCTCCGGCGATCGGCCGGACGTCCGCCTCCTGGCGATTGCCGCCGACAATCCCGACGCCGGTCCCCTGGCGTTTCCGCCGGAGGGCACGGCCTATCGGGAGAACCGGGCATCCCACGCGCTGTGGCGCTGGATCGGGGTGCACGCACCGGATCTCGTGCTCGTGGCCGGAGAAGACTTCGGGCTCGCCAGCGCCCTCTCGGCTGGCGGCCTTCCCGGCGTCGGCGCGATTCCGGCACGCCGAGTGGCACGCGACACCCCGCTGCTCGCGCAGATCCCGGACAGGGTCTCGCCCTCTCCGGCGCGTCTCGAGATCGAGCGACGGCTCTCCCGCACTCCCGCGGCGCTCGGGGCCGAGCTTGCCACGGTCTACGGCCATGCCTTCGATCAGGTCACGTACCTGCCGGGCATGGCGCTCATCGGTCGCATGCGCCTCGGCGCCGTCTCCGACGTCGAGTCCCTCGCCGCGCCGTATCTCGAGACGCCCCCGCCGATCCGCAGTTCCCTGACCGTCGCCGGGCACCTGGTCTTCGCCGAGCTCGCCGAGCGCACGGGGCGAGACGACTACCTGGCGCTCACCCGGGCGGCGGCGGACCTGGCTTTCGACGAGACCGGCGCGATGCGCGAGGCCATGCCCATGCACGGCGAGATGAGCGACGCCTTCTTCATGGCGGGGCCGGTTCTGGCCCGCGCGGGCCGCCTCACCGGCGACGTGCGCTACTTCGAGATGGTGGGCCGGCACGTGCGCTTCATGAACGGCCTGACGCTCCGGTCCGACGGCCTGTACCGCCACTCGCCCCTGACCGACGCCGCCTGGAGTCGTGCCAACGCGTTCCCGGCACTCGGCCTCGCGCTGCTGCTCTCGGACGTGCCGGAGACGCACGCCGCCTTCGCGGGGATGCTGGACTCGTTCCGGCGTCACATGGCGGCCCTGCTGCCGTTCCAGGATGCCGACGGGATGTGGCACGTGGTGGTCGATCACCCCGGCTCGTACGCGGAGCTGTCGGCGACCGCGATGATCGGCACGGCGATGCTCAGAGGCATCGAACGGGGATGGCTCGATGCGCGCACGTACCGCCCGCGCGTGGACGCGGCCTGGCGCGGTGTGCTGGCGCGGACCGGCTCGGACGGCACGCTCCTCGACGTCTGCGAGTCGACCAACAAGCAGCCCTCCCTCGAGGACTACCTGAACCGTGCGGCCGTCTTCGGCCGGGACGAACGTGGCGGCGGCATGATGCTGATCTTCGCGACCGAAATGGCCGGCCTGCGCTGAGCACCGTCCTGGCACAGCGACGACGGGGTGTCTGGGACAAGCGACTGTCCGCGCCGCGATCAGCGAGAGTCCGCAAAACGGTTCGGGAGCGTTGCGTTCGGCGACGGCGGTGATTCGCCACTGCCGGACCGGGCAGCTCGTCATCGACACGATTGTTCACGGCTGTACGGCACAGGGAACAGCCGTCGCCGTGTTCGTCAGCACGTGCGCGGACGAGCCGTTTTGCCGCGGCGTCGGACCGGAGCGAAGTCCCAGACACCCCGTTGTCGCTGCGCCAGGAGGCGCCCTGGGGTTCTACGGTTAGTGCACGCCGGCGCCGCAGATGACCGGAAGCACCTCCGCGATCGGCCGCGCGATGACGGCGTCGGCGAGGTCGTCGAAGGGGGTCGGCTCGGCGTTGACGATGACCACGCGCGCACCGGCGGCCCTGGCCTCCGGGACGAGACCGGCCACCGGGTAGACCTGCAGGCTCGTGCCGATCGCCAGGAGCAGGTCGGCCTCCGCGGCGGCCTGCGCGGCGCGTTCGATGACCTCGGGTACGAGCGCCTGTCCGAACGAGATCGTCGCGCTCTTGAGGATTCCCCCGCACGCGTCGCACGGCGGGTCCTCCTCCCCGGCCCGGACGCGCGCCAGCGCCCGCTGCATGGCGCCGCGCCATCCGCACGCCATGCACTGCACGTCGTGCACGGTCCCGTGCACCTCGATCACCCGCGCGGGCGTGTGGCCGGCGCGCTGATGCAGTCCGTCGATGTTCTGGGTGACGAGCGCGTGGAGCCGCCCTCGCCGATCGAGCTCGACGAGCGCCAGGTGCCCCGCGTTGGGCACGGCGCGCCAGGCCGGGTGTTCCAGCCGGTGCCGCCAGGCGAGCTTTCGCACCTGCGGATCGGACATGTACGCATGGATGTTCGAGAGACGCTCGGCACGAGGGTCCTTCGTCCAGACGCCCTGCGGCCCTCGAAAGTCTGGGATGCCGGAGTCGGTGGAGATGCCGGCGCCGGTCAGCGCGACCACGCGCCGTGCGCCCTCGATCCAGCGTCGGACGGCGGTCAGATCCGCCATGACGAGACGCCGCTCAGTCCGGCAGCCGCCGCTCGAACTCCGGCGACTGTACCAGCGCCATCACCACGTCCTGATAGCGCCTCCCACGCACCTGGGGCAGGAACGTCCGCACGCCGGCCGTATCGGTCTGTCGCCCCAGCAGGCCGGCGTAGAACCGGTCCAGTAGGCCCTCGGGCGAGACCCCGCTCAGGCTGCTCCTGAATTCGGGACTCCGGACGATCCCCTCGACGAGCGAATCGAGGTTGCCGAGCTGTACCTCCGTCGACGCGGCACGCAGGCTGTCGCCGTCGATCGCCCGATCGAGGAGCCCCCGGAACAACGCACGGACCACGAAGTCCGACTGCGCCCGGCTGTAGCTGGTCCGCGCGCGGGGATCGACCTCGAGCTCGACCTCCCACTCGAAGTTGAGGTTGCCTGGCATCCACACCATCAGGCGGCAGCGCTCAGCACCGACGTTGGCCGTGAGGCGCAGCCCGCCCTCCACCGGCTCGACGTTCACCAGCCCACGGCACCCGCGGCCGTCGTGCTGCAGCGCCAGCCGATCCACCGGGAACCGGCGTCCTCGCTGGTCGCGAGCCTCGACTCGCAGCTCGATCCGCTCCCGGGGTGCCAGACGGAGGCGCGCCCGCTCGTCGAGCCGGCTCGCGCGGCCGTCCTTCCCGACGGCCACGAGCCCCGCCTCGCAGACGACGGGACGGGGCCACGACCCGCAATCCTGTGCACGCGCATCGCTCGCACCCGCCAGCAGGACCAGAGCCGCAAGCACCGGTGCCGCGGGGAGCAGGGTCATGGCACGGACGACTAGCTCTCGATCAGAACGGGGCATCGGTCTCTCCCTTCAGGGGAATCGCTGTCATTATCGCCGCTGCCACGATCGTGCCAACAAGAGCTCGCGTCCGGGGCGTCAGACGCGCAGGGTGGTGTACACTCGGGGTTCGGTCGGGCGCGTGGCTCAGTGGTAGAGCATCCGCTTCACACGCGGGGGGTCGTAGGTTCAAGTCCTACCGCGCCCACCATTCTAAACAGCTAGTTCACTGACACCTTAGCGTCAGGGGTCGAGCGTCTTGCACAGACGGCGGGGGCTCCTGAGAGGCCGATTGTGCAAGCGGGTGCAACGGCTGCTCAGGGCGGCATGCTAGCATCACGCGCTGTGTTCGACCGGCCGACTTGGGAGTTCATCAATAGCTTCGCTCCGTGGTTGGCTGCGCTGGGAACTCTGGCGGCGGTCATCACCTCCCTCTACCTCGCTCGTCGTGCTGGACGCCTCGACCTCCGCATCTCAGCCGCTATCGTTCAGTTCGCGCCTGCTCCCCCGCCGGGGAGCCCACACGAGTTCCTCCAACTCCAGGTGGTGAACCACGGGGCCAGGGAGGCAATCGTCAAGGGCATCGGATGGTGGCTGATCGGGCGGAGACAGCACATGTGGGTTCAGCTGCCACCCCGCGAGTTCTCAACGGAGCTTCCGGTCAAGCTCGCTTTCGGGGATGAGGCGTTCTTGCGCTTCCCAACCTCGACTTTCAACCAAGACGCCAAGTCTCTGCTCGACGAGATCAAGGCGATGAAGCTTCCATCTCTGACCGTTCGCCGCCTCAGGGTTGGCGTCTATGCAAGCACCGGGGAGAACTTTCGAACGCCACTTGATCGACACATGCGGCGGTTCGTGCTCGAACGAATCAAGGCGAATCCTTCGATAGAGGGCTAGTTGACCGCGCTGTTCTCGCGGGTCGACTGGTCCCCCTCGGGTCCGCGAACGCCGCGTAGACCGTACCCGCCTGAGGGAGCAGCTCACGGCGACCGGCGACGACGCACGCCTGCAGGGCCTCGATGGCGAACAGGGACCGGAGATCGGACCGGAAATTGGCGCCATACTCGGCACTCGCCGATTCGGGGTCGTCGCGGTACGCCTGCTCGATGAGCTTGGCGTCGAGCAGCGGATTCATCGTGAGCGAATCGGCCCGCCAGACGAGCACGTCGCCATCGCGGCCCCAATGCTTGTCGTGGAGGTCGTAGACGAGTCCGGTAGGGGCGTACGGCGTCGAGATCAGGATCGCCGGGCCGCCGGTCGTCGCCAGGGCCGGCAGGATGGATCGGTAGATTTCAATATCAGGTGAGGCCGCAGTTGATTCCGATTCCCAGAAGGCCGATTCGTCGCCGACGAATGCCACGAGGGTCCAGCCGCGCGAAAGTTTGAACGAGGCCGAGATGACCAGGACGCGAATCAGCGTCCCGCCCTGGCCGGCGATGTCGAGGGCATCGGCGGTGCGCCGGACGATCATCCGCTGCAGCGCGGGCTCGCCGTCGAAGAACGCCTCGATGTAGCGCCTGCAGATCCCGGCCTGCGCCTTCGAGGGCGCCATGATGGCGACCACGCCGACTTCGCCCGGGACCAGGACCTTGGAGTGGTCGACGAAGGCCGCCAGGTACGCGCCCAGCCAGGCGACAACGCGGGTCTTGCCGCCCCGGCGGCCGATCAGCGCCACGACCCGGCGGGCTCGTTCCGTGGGGGGATTGAGCCGGCCCGTACACGCGCGGTAGATAGCCAGCTCCTGCTCGTCGAGGGGCAGGGCGGCCCACGTCTTGATGAAGGCGAGCCAGCGCGACCAGGAAGGCGACGGGAGCATCAAGCGGAAAGCGGCCACCAAGTCGGCCGCCTTCGCCCGTGCGCGCTTCACAGTCACGCCGCCGCTCCTGCCCGCTCGCGCTCCTGCTCAATCGCCCGGGCCACGTCCGGTCCCGCCGCTGCTGGATTCACCGGCTCGATCTCGTGGCGCTGCGCCCGGCGCACGGCCTGCCGCGCCGCCTCGATCACCTCTGCCGCCTCGTTCAATTCGACCGGGACGCGGAGCTCCTGCACACCCTCGACGTGGTCGACGAGCGCCTTGACGGCCGGCCGTTCGTCCATGCTGGAGGCGAGATTCCCTCGTCCGACACGTGCCTCGATCAGCTCAAGGTCGACCAGGGCCGCGGCATCACGACGGGCGAGGGCGCTCTGATAGACGGCGTGCAGGTCAGCAGCCGACATCGAATCGATGCGCGCTGTGCGGGACTCGCGCAGTAGGGCGAGGGCGATCATGCCATCCGGGGTCACGCGGTCGAGCGCATCAGGCATCGTGACCGAGACATCACGCTTTCGGCGCTCGATGAAGGCGTGGACGTTCTGCGCGAACCGGTCGATCCGAGGCTCCAAGTCGAATCGTCGGGCACCGGCAGCGAGGATGCGGCCCTGTCGCCACTCCGCCGCGAATTGCTGCTCGACCTTCACGTGATGCGGGCGGCCCATCAGCTTGAACGGTTCGGACTCGGCGATCGGCTGCTGCACCTTGGCGTGCGCGTCGGCCTCGGTCGAGTGGACCCGGTCCACGTCCGAGACAAGCTGGCTGGTCAGCGCGCCGATGCTGTTCTGTTCGTCGAGCAGGAGATCTCGCGGAATCGTCATGATCAGTGACTCCTCTTCGTTCAAGGTTGTGCCGGGTCGGGGAGTCGGACGAGTCGACACGACAGTCGAACGGCTCGGGTCAGCGTGCGCCGACCGCACGATGCCGAAGGCGTCCATCTGCATCGAGCAACTGCTGGCGCTCAGTGCTCGATGGGAAGCCCTGCGCCAAGCGCGGCCTCGCGGGTGTTGAACGACGCCGGATCAGGTCCGCCTCCGTCGGCGGCGGGTCGGAGCCGCGCGCCTTGCCTTGATCGAACAGCTCTTGTGCGCGCTGGGCCTCGTGCCAGTTGGACGGCCGAAGTTTGGTGGTCATCTCTCTTCTCCCTTGAGCAAGCGGTCAATCTCCTCGCGCACCTTGGCGAGTGCCGATTCGAGCTGCTCTTCCCGCTCGAACAGATCGAGTAGGTGGCGGACGTGCTGGTGCTGTCGATCTCGGTCATCGTTCGGTGTTGGTGTCCAGCGATCCATCTTCCACTCCTGGTGAAGGCGAGTCGCTGATGTCGCTGATGTCGGTCTGGTCTCGTTCGGCAGCGCGCCGCTCCAACCATTCGAGCGGACTCTCGACCTTCCGCGGGCGGCGGTCGAGACCGATCAACTGCGCGAGCCGCATGTATCGGTCGAGCGTCGCGAGGTAGCCCTGCTGATACCCAGAACGAACCCGCCCGTGCTTCGTAAAGATTGAGATCCCCGCGCCGCCACGCTCCTGCGCCTGCATGAAAAATCGCTCCCAGCTCTCGACGAACAGACCCGCAACCGCCGTCCGCTCACAGAGGCGGATCATTGCGGTGCTGAACTCCTCACGCCCGCCGCGGTCGGCGATGTGCCGCGCGGTCTCTTCGGCCAGCTGCTGCCGGATGGCCGGGTCCTCGGTGTCGACCTTGGGGAACTTTCGCGCCAGCTGATTGGCCGGCAGGGCTCCCCGACACCTTGGATTCCTGCAGATGGCAGACTCCGGCGGATTCGTCTCCCCACACTTGCGGCACGTGACCGGAGCATCCGCCTCGGATGTCGAGATCGGGTCCTGATCGGGCCCCTTGCCGGGCATTGAGGTGGGCCCACGAGCGACACGAGAACGTGCAGTCCGTTGCCCGCCCCGTTGCACACGGGAGTGTTGCGACCCTGCCTTTGCTCGTGTTTTGGCCAGTTTCTGCATATTTCAGTGCCCGGAGCCTACGCCTCTCCAGCGGAGGCCGGGCCGCTTCGGTGGGTCGGCCGTGACCGGCGCTCCTCGCGTGCAACGGCGACGGTCCGGCCGCCGATTCGGCAGGTCCCAGGTTGCCCGGCAGCGTGTCCAGGGCGGCGGATGTAGACTCGCCAGTCGATGACGACGAGAGCCCTTCTCCTCGTCCTGCTGGTCGGTAGCGCGCCTCTCGCTCAGGCCCCAACGACGCCAGAGGCCGGCGCTCCACAGGAAGTTAGCACCGACCAGGGTGACGACGTCCAGGAGCAGCCGGGGCCCAGCGAAACGGAATCGGTATCCGCGGAAGCGCCCGCGCCTGGAGACGGTGGCGTTGAGGCCACGCCGGCTGGAGCTGCAGAACGGGAAGCCGACGATGCCGATGGGGAAGCAGATCCCGCTCGGTTGATTCCCTACTTCACTGGCCTGCTGGTTGTCGTAGGCTTCCTCCAGGTCTGGGCGATGTTCCGGCAGCGCAGCATCATGGCCACCCAAGCGACCATCGCCCTCGCTCAGAAGCGCGTCGGCGATCGGCAGCTTGAACAGATGGAAGCCGGGCTTGAGGTCGCCAGAATCAACGCTGAGGCTGCTAGGAAGAGCGCGGAAGTGGCCGACGCCAGCATGAAGACGATCCAGAGACCCTACGTCTATATCGACCATTACCGCTGGACGTGGCATCCGGATGTCAATCGTCCTGGCCGCTACTTCTACACGATCAGGCCGGTCCTGGTGAACGCTGGGCCTCTCGCCACGAAGGACCTTCGCACGTGGACCCAATACCGGTTTGAGGACGGGCCAGTCCCTGATGATTTCGACTTCCCGATGTCGGGCGAGCCCGGCCCCACCTCTATCGGGCCGCATGGCTCCATCGCTCTCTACGCGAAACAGATTACCGACGACGAGCTGATCGCGATTCGGGACAGACGGCGGTTCTTCTACGTCTACGGCGTCGCGACCTACCATGATCACTTCGAGGGGACGCCCGTTCACGTGACCCGCTTCTGCGCCAACATCGCTGAGGTCTACGGAGATCCGCTGAATCCTCGCCCCACGGAAGGGATCGACGAGCCGAGCAGCGTCCGGATCCACTTCGGGATTCACGCACAGCACAACAGCACGAGCTAGAGACGCGATCCTGATGCCCTTGTGCGACGCAGCCTGCCAGCGCTGACCGTCTGAGTTGCCGCGAAGCGCGGCAAGGCAGCACGGGATGCGCTGGGCGACGAGGCGGGCGCGAGCCGGCCGAGGAGCGGCAGAAGGAACGCCAGAGCGAAGGCTGATGGACACGTGGACACAGAGGGTGTGCCCATGTGCCCACCTCTCTCTATCTGTATAAAGCACATGGGTTGTGCCCACGTGCCCAAAACGCATCACCTATCCTCCTCCGCCCGGAGGGCTGCCCAGGTGGCCCGCTCTGGTGGCTCGGGTGCCGCGACAGCTCTGTCCCGCAGGTCGGTTACGAGGGCAGCACGGCGACGCAGGGAGCGGAGCCAGTCGCGCAGCTCGGCCTCCATGACTCGCGGGATATCGCCACGCAATGGCACGTCGACGAGCGCGGCCATGGTGGCCAGCGTCGCGACAATCGAGATCTCCAGGCCCAGGCCAGAGGCGAGGGCAGTGAAATGCCCAATGGCAGCCGGGTCCAGGCGACGGAGATAGAGCCGACGCGACCGATGCCCGTGAGGGCTAATCAGGTATCGCCACTCGTCGACATAGGCGGTGTCGCAGCCGCGCCGCAGCAGGTCCTCCCGGGCATCACGGATCGCCTGCACGTCCGGCAGTTGTCCCAGGCGACACACGCCTCGTGCATGAGCCCAGACGCCGACATGGGTTACGTTCGTTCGCCAGGGCAGCATCAACGCGACTACTGATTCAGGCGCCACGTGCAAGAAGTGCGGCACCGAGTAGGCCGCGCGATGGTCGCGATCGCCAACAGGCGCGAAGCGCCGAATCTGAGCCAAGACATCGCGGGCGGCGTCAGGGGCGTCCTCGTCGTCGGCGAAGGACTTCTCCAGACTCTCGAACGGCCAGGGTCTTCGACTCGTGGTATCGTCGTCGGCAGTCACGACGGCGTCTCCTTCAAGGGCCAGCCTGCAAGCGTTGCCAAGGCGCTCTTTCGCGGGCTGGCTCTTCGCGTTTAACCGGGTCGGCGCGAGGTCGGGGGAGTCGATTAGGCGGTCGCCTTGGCGCGCGATTCCAGCCAGGCCCGCAGCCAGTCATCGCAGATCCGCATGTCGCCTCGGTCGTTGATGACGGCGGCGGCGCGCAGCTCGCCCCGGCGGATCGCCCGGTACAGGCTTCGCGGTGACGCCTTGATGCACTTGGCGGCGCCCGTGACGGTATGCCAGTTTGTGGTTCGGTCGGTCGGCTGCGGGGCCGGGGTCGAGATCGTCTGCTGCATCGTTCTGCACCTTTCAAGTGCCGACGATGCCAGATGCCGCTCGACTGGTTCAACGACAGAAGTCAGGCCGTTCGGCGGGTGGACTTCTGTCTGTCGCGATGCAGCTTGACGCGCTGCTGATGGCGGGCGTAGCGGCGCACGAGCTGGGCCGCGAGAAGGTCAGCGAGGGCCTCGGTGCTGGTGCGCGGGCTGATGCGCCTCCTGGTGCCGAGCAGCTGGCCGAGTTCCGCAACGGTCGCCTTCTGCGCCCGCCAGCGGGCGACGTAGCGGGTGGCGACGACGCGGCAGGCCTCCTCCACCGTCTGGGCCCAGCGGGGCCGGAGAGCCTGTACATGCGCCTTCAGGGCCACGTCCCGGGCGAGGTTGGCCGGTCGGTGCCGCGGGTTGGTCGTCTCGTTCTCGGCGATCCACCAGTCGAGCTCAGGGACCAATTCCCGCCGGCAGGTCCGGAGCAGCAGCCGAAGGCGGACCCGCTCGGACTGCGTGGCGACGTGGCCGCGGAGCACGGCGTCAAGCTCGCCGAAGAGAGCCGCCGGCTTGCCGCGGTCGCGTGCGGCCCGGTGAGCCAGGAGCAGCGACAGGTGGTCAGGTTGCCGGAGCCGGCGCAGCTCAAGGTCGGCAGAATCGTCGATCGATCGAAGTAGCACCGCTCGGGACGCGAGTCGCCGCATGGTTTGCCGAGCGTGCAACGAGAAGCTCCTAGCAGCCCGTGGTGAAAGAGTCGTTTTCAACTGGCGACGGGCAGCAGCTCGAAACGGTGCCTCGGCGTGAATCCGTGTCGAGCGTCGACCGGTTGCGTGCCGATCGTGATCGG
>Ga0299906_10000302_pt1 | contig 48150 bp, 51 predicted proteins | sample RVTome_14_FD_200259 | JGI IMG/M metagenome (GOLD analysis project Ga0299906, IMG submission 200259) | Soil microbial communities from uranium-contaminated site in the Upper Colorado River Basin, Wyoming, United States - RVT145D125 (version 2) ... | reverse complement strand
GTACATCCAAACCAACGATCGTGATAGAATCTTTCATGACCTGCCCTCCTTGTTTTTGGCCCTGTATTGGGTGCAACAACTCTCCCAATATAACCCATGTTGACAAGGGGCAGGTCTTTTTTTTTAAACTGTCAACCATTATGTCTAGAAGTCCTTGATTCTAAACAGGCTGGATTCCTGCCTGCCGGTAGGCGGGCCCGATTAAACATTCGGGAATGACAGGGGACGAGTTTCCCAACAGCCTGTTGGTGTCCCTTCCTTTGTAAGGAAGGGTTAAGGGAAAGTAGAAGAAGAGTCATTGCAAAGGGCCTTCCCATAAAGCAAATTTTTTTTCATTTCCTCCTTCGCCTTAAACCTCTAACCTCTATCCCCTTCCCCCTCTTTATCCCCGCTCCGTTGACTTCCTTAGCCCGATAGAGTTAACCAAGAATCTAAAAATTATAAATACGTTGCCTAAGAGGGTAAACCCAAATTGATTCAAGAAGAAGAAAATCTTCCACAAAACATTTTAAACAATGCGTTCCGCGCCCCAAATGGAGAACTGGCCTGGCCTAGGGATTCAATTAAGGAGGCACTAATTGAAATTGCCAAGTCCGGAATGGCAATTCTTGGGGGAGAAGTCTGGGGAATAATCAATGGAACAATTCAGGGGATACTCCCAAACAAGAACGTTTATGAACACCCCGGGGCGTGGTCCTGGGATACTCAGGAAAAGCTTTCCAGTGAAACATGGTCGGATTACTGTAACCGTTGTGTGAGAGAAAGCATTGAAGCCATTTCAGGTTTAGCGGTTGAGGATACCGTTCATCCCGATTTCAGGGATAAACTGGTTTTTAATGTTTGCTTTATAAAAAAAGGTGAAGAGGAATAGTTTCGTGGAACCAGTTGAAAAGTTAAAAATACTTTATAAAAATGGTGAAATTGAAATTCAAGGGAACCGGGAGGGTTTAAAAGATCTGGGTGAAATTTGTTTAGCCCTTAGCGAACTATCCGATGAAGAAGCAAAAACGGCTGCCAACCATGTTCATTTTGCGGATTATATGAATAATGCTGAAGACGGTTCAATTCCCACAACCGTCTTATTAAAACCTAACCTATAATTAGGTCCTAAACAGGGCGACATAAATTTTTTCTCGGTTATGCCAATAATCTTAAGAAAAGCCCTCGCCGTTTGGCTGGTAATGGTTGTCGCTGCCATTTTAAACGGAATTTTACGGGAAAAAGTGCTTTTACCTTTGTTAGGAAATCAAATTTCGCTTCCTTTAAGCGGCATTCTTCTTTCCATTCTCGTTTTTTTAATCACCTTCCTCTTTATTCCATTCTTTGGAAAGCTGGATGGAAAAACCTATATCGGAATAGGGATTCTATGGGTTTTACTAACTTTAGTTTTTGAATTTCTTTTTGGACATTTTGTGGTTGGAAAAACGCTGAAAGAAATTGTTCAGGTGTTCAATCTTTTTGAAGGGAATTTTTTCGTTTTGCCCTTGCTTACCTCCGCAGTTTCACCTTGGATTGCGGCAAAACTTCGGGGCTTCATTTAATGGAAATTCCTTTTTCGAAAGAACAATTTTTTGATGTGTTCGCCCGGTACAATGTGGGTGTTTGGCCCATGCAAGTAATTCTGGTCCTATTGGCCGTTTCGGCCATCGTTTTATTGTTCCGGCAGTTTCCCGTTCGCGACCGTCTCATATCGGCTGTATTGTCTTTTTTCTGGATCTGGATGGCCGTTGCTTAGCATTTTGTATTTTTTACCAAAATCAATACTGCGGCTTGGGTCTTCGGAACAATTTTTTTGGTTGGTGGGTTTTTGTTCGCTTGGGTAGGTGTTTTCAAGAACCGGCTTCACTTTGCCCTTAAAAGGGGAATCTTTCCCTGGCTTGCGGCGTTCTTGATTGTTTTTTCTTTGGTCATTTACCCGCTCCTTGGGATGGCCTTCGGCCATCGTTATCCCAGGGTTCCCACATTCGGTCTCCCCTGCCCTACCACCATCTTCACATTGGGAATTCTTCTCTTGGCATCCTTTCCTTTTCCAAAATCAGTATTTATTGTTCCATTCCTCTGGTCCGTGGTGGGCACATCTGCCGCATTCCAACTCGGAGTTCTTCAAGATTTGAGTTTGTTGGTCTCAGGTCTTCTGGGATTAAGGGGAATGGTTTATGGAACACTATTAAAAAAAAATGAAATATCATAAAATGAATTTGGTTTCTGGTTTGTTTTGTTTGTCATGTTAATATGGCTGGTATGGGTTCTTAAAAGTTACTTTTTGATCCTCTCTTCCTTTCCCATCCTATGCCAAACCCCTTGCAAGTCATTCCTAAAAATTTTAAGATGGTAATTTTCTTAACGGAAAAATCTGTCTGAAACCTAATAAAAATGAAGCCCCCGGTGCAAAAAAATATTTTTAATAACCTACTTCCAGTTTTTTCCTATTTGAAAGACCGGATTAAGACTTATTTTTGGTCACTGGTTTTTCGTGTACAGATTGCCGTTTTTTTAATTTTTTTGATCCCGATGCTGGTTCACGCCTCACCCGATGAGCCGGATCCCTTTGAGCCAGAATTTGAAAAAGAAGAATGGTATATTGGACCCCGGTTGGGATATTCGCCTTTTACCAGTATCGTTGGACTTGAAATTCAACATCGCCATTTTGCCTTGAGTTTGGGATTTCCCCCAAAAGTAGGTTTCAAATATTACTTTAAACCCTACCGACATTCATGGTTTGTGGGAGGAAGCTTCTCCTATTATAAAACAGATACTAAAGATTTCAGTGGAGATAAGACTGAAACGGAAGGGGGGGGCGGGGGCGGGTTTCGATGGCGTTGGGGAACCGGATGGGATTTCTCAATCAGTCTTTCGGTGTTATATGGTGAAGAAAAGGAAAAGACCGGTTCCCTGGTGAAAAAAAATAATTATATTGGTCTTAGACCTGGCATTACGGTCGGATATTCTTTTTAATGAAAACCGGAAAGGTTGGGGCTCCCCTACACCATGATTAAAATCTTCGTTTCACAGAGTCTTCCAGAGGTGGAATCGCTCAAAAATATCATGGAGCATTCTGATATTCCGTGCACCATTAAAAATCAGCAAACAGCCGGTTTAGCCGGTGAAGTTCCCTTTGTTGAGGTTTTTCCAGAACTCTGGGTATTGAGGGATGAAGATCTAGAAAATGCCAAGGATATTTTGGAAAATTGGGGTAAAGCCAAACCGGCCCAGGAAAGGGAATGGCTCTGTCCAAACTGCGGAGAGACCATCGAAAAAGAATTTACTGCCTGCTGGAACTGCGGGACCGATCAACCCCTTGAGGATTGGTAAAAGTTTTGCTTCCTGTAGACCAGACAATTCACCCTTTGGAGTAAAAGAAAATGAACCCAATGGTCAACAGGTTAGATTCCTCCAAACCTAAAGAAAAAACATGAGCCGGTCTAAACCACGAATTATTGCATATATCCTTCCCGGTGAATGGATTGTACTGGCAGGAGCATCCGATTCCGATAATGATTACCTCAGCATTACCCTTGCTGATCCCGATGACTGGTGGTTTCATGCAGATGGGGTTCCCGGAAGCCATGTCATTTTGCGTGCAAAACCCGATGAAGAACCCAGTCGGGAAACGCTTCTACAAGCCGCTGGGGTGGCCGCTTACCATAGCAAGGCCCGCAAAGCCAAAACGGTTCACGTTCATCAATCCCGTGCAGGAAATGTGAGAAAACCAGGGGGAGTAAACGTAGGAACGGTTCAAGTCTCCCGGGGAAAAACCCTGAAGGTTCACCCCGATATCAGTTTTGCCACCCGAATCCAAGTGAGAAAACTGGGGTTATTGGGTTAATTCGGTTTTGCCAGTTTACCTGGTATATAGGGTTAATCGGATTGATTTAGTTTTCTCATTACCCCGAAAAATATTTTTGAAGAAAGGCATTGCCCCGCCTTAAACCCGCTTTTCTAAGTTCGTCTCCAAAAAGAATTAAAAAGGCAAAGGGTAAAGCCAAAGCCATCTCGAAAGGAGTCAAAGACGTAGAACCGAAAATTCTTTGAGCCACGGGGATATGGGTAATCATCCAAACTAAAAGTATTTCGGATAATATCCCTAACCAAACCAGTCGGTTTCCAATAATTCCTTTTTTGAATAACGACTCCCTTCTCGTTCTACAAACTTGTACGTTGACAATCTGGCATATCACAATACTCACAAAAAACGCAGTCACAGCCTTTAAGTATAAGGGGTCGGTATAATTTAATTCCTGGCCCCAACTCCATCCCCCGGAAAATAAAACATAGAAATAGGAAAAAAAACCTGCCGCGGCCTCAATCATCCCGATTACCCCGTAGGACATGAACAGCAGGCTTCGGGAAAGTAGCCGTTCATTCCGTGGCCTGGGGGGCATTTTCATAACATCGTCTTCCGGACTCTCCACCCCCAATCCCAGAGCCGGCAATAGATCGGTTCCCAGATCAATGGCCAGGATCAACACAACGGTTAAGGGAAGGGGAATACCGAAAACGACAAAGGCAATAAAGGGAAGAATTTCCGGAATATTACTGGTTAGGATATAGGCAATAAATTTTTTTATATTGCTGAATACGGTCCGGCCCTCTTCAATTGCATTAACAATGGTTTCAAAATGATCATCCAGTAAAACCATATCGGCGGCTTCCCTGGCAACCTCGGTTCCGCTTAACCCCATCGCAACCCCCATATCCGCGTGTTTTAAGGCGGGGGCATCGTTGACCCCATCCCCCGTAACGGTTACAACCTCCCCCATGGACTGTAGTGTCTTCGTGATTCTGAGTTTTTGAAAAGGAGAAGTTCTGGCAAAAATTATTGAATCCTTTTTCAGAAACTCCTTGAGTTGAGGTTCATCGCAGGAGTCAAGCTCAATACCGGTCATCAGGTTCGCCTTTTGGTCTCCCACCAGCCCAGCCATTTTAGCCACTGCCTCAGCCGTGGCACCATAATCTCCGGTAATCATGATTACTTTGATCCCTGCCCTTTTGCAGGTGGAAATGGCCTCGGGAATATCTTTTCTCAGGGGATCATTCATCCCGATCAAACCCACAAAAATAAAGTTTTCCTCCACACCGGAGAATTCATGGTTCAAGGCTAGGGCCAAAACCCTTTCCCCCCGATTGGCTAGGTTCCTGTAATAACCTCTAATATTTTCCTTTTGGCTTTCATCAAAACCTTCCATTTTTCCTTGATGAAGAATACGGGTGCATTTTTCCATTACCACCTCGGGGGCCCCTTTCAGGTAAGCGGTTTTTTTGTCTCCCACCTTGTTAATGGTCAACATCCTCTTTTTAACCGAATCGAATGGAAACTCCTCTATCCTTTCATTCTCGTTGACCACCTGGTGAATGTCCCGGAACCTTTGTGCAAACTTTAAAAGAGCGACATCCGTGGGATCACCGTGAAAATTTCCTTTTGCGGAAACTCTGGCATTGTTGCTCAAAATGGATATTCTAAGAAGCTCGTCCATTCCGGAAATTTGATCCATCCCGTCTTCCTTTGCCAATTTCTCATCACCATCTAAAACCAGGGTGTTCACCAAAATCCGGTTCTCAGTCAGAGTACCGGTTTTATCGGTGCAAATTATGGTGGTAGACCCCAATGTCTCCACGGATTCGAGGCTCTTGATCAGGGCCTTTTTTTTGGCCATTCTCTTGGAGGCCATGCTCAAGCTCAGGGTAACCGTAGGCAACAATCCTTCGGGAACATTGGCCACAATGATGCCGATCGCGAAGATCATGCTGGCCATCAGTCCACCGCCCAAAAAGATACCCACCGTAAAGAATGTGATACCCAATCCGATGGCTATGGTTGAAATAATCCGAATAAAATAGTTCAATTCCTTTTTCAGGGGACTGTCTATTTTTTCAGTCCTTTTGGTCAGTTTAGCGATTCTCCCTAGCTGTGTGTCCATTCCGATGCCGTAGACCACCGCTTTTCCGTGTCCGGATAAGACCAGGGTTCCGGAGAAGACCATGTTTCTGGATTCGATGATATTCTCGTGGGTGCACTCAAGTGTCCTTAATTGAGGTTCGAATTCCCCTGTCAGGGAAGAGTGATCTACTTTCAGGGAATTTTCCTCAATGAGCCTTCCGTCCGCGGGCACCCGGTCTCCTTCTTCCAGAAAAATAATATCCCCCATTACCACCCCCTTTGCCTCTATTTTTTTCCTGGTTCCATCCCGCAAGGCATCTATGGTAACGGGCATCATTTTATGAAAACTTTCAATAATTTTCTCGGACTGGTATTCCTGAATGAAGGTAAAGATGGCGTTGAGGATGACCACCCCAGTTAGGGCCCCCGCGATGTAGATATTCCCCTCTCCGGGAGATAGTTTTTCTGCAATAAAGGCAAGCAAAGCACCAATCCACAAAAGAATGGCAAAAAAATTAACCAGATGTTTCCCAAATTGAAAAATAAGGGGTGGCTTCCCTAAAGCCTCAAGGAGATTGAGCCCTTTCTCCTTCTGTCTTTTCGTTTTCTCCTGAGAAGTTAGGCCGGATGGCGAGGAGGCTAACTGTTTAAAAAGCTCATTAAGATCAATACGGTGGGCTTTGCTTTCCATGGGAATGGCTAAAAAACAATGTTTGAAGGTTTTGTTTTTATAGGGATTTTTTTAGTACAGCAATTTGAACCTTTTGAATGCCTAAAATCTGCTCCCTTTCATTTTCCTAAATTTTTCCTCCCACTTCAACTTTTTGACTGATCGAAGAAATAGGATATGGGTTAAATGTACTTGAAAAATTATATTTCTATAAATCGGTTAAAGGGAAGAAATTAAAAATTCTGAGGTAATAAAAAAACTTTTGGATGGTTTACAGTTAGAAAAAACTGAAATGATTCTAATAAAAACTATGTTTTTATTCCTTCAATAATGAAGCCGGTTCTATTTTTTTACCGGCCCTCAACGGAAAGAAAATCCGTTTTCTTTTTTAAGACTCTTAGGACCACAAATAAAATTAACCCTGTAAAAAAAAGGACAGCCCAACCCAATTCGAATATAAACCTTCCTTTCAAAAACAGATCCCCGACCACTTCAAACAAAGTAAAAACCGATATAAGCCCAAACCAACTGGAATATTCCCTCTTTAGAACCGTCTTAAAAGAAAAGGGCAAATTTGGAGGAGTCCAGCGTTTAAATTTCGGAAAGAAAAAGGGGGTTTGACCCGCCCAAGCAAGATAGGCCTCCCCAAATTTCTTTTGTAAAAAAGCCTCTTCCTCAAAAATGATTCGCTCATAATAAAGAAAAAAAACCAACATATAAATTAATGCAATCCACCCGGTATGAACAAAAAAAACCACACCCAGACCAATAACGAAATTTGCTAAATAAAGTGGATTCCTGGTTGCGGAATAAATACCGGTCGTAATAAGGCTTTCTGCAACCTGTTGTTGGGTATTTCTTCCCGAGGTTCCTAAAGGAGCATGGCCAACCGTATAAGCTCGAACACCCAAACCTATAAACGAAATCATTAAACAAAACAACTCCCACCAATCGTCATAGACTTCACTATTGCCCATATATTCAAAATCCCTTAAACCAACCAGGACCAGGGAAATAAAAATTAATGGAAGATAGCTTCTCCAACGGAAAAGCCAATTACCTGTTTTTACAAAATCCTCCTGAAGCGTCATACTCTTTCCTTTGGTTTATAAAATTACCACCATTCAACGTTTTTTTGGGTAGTTTCCGAGATTTTTCTCGATAAAAATAAAAGAAAATGCTATCCTTAAGGATTTCTTTTTTTTTCTTATCGAGGGATAATACCCTGGGAGAACCTGGTTTGGAAAGAGATAAAATTTTTGGGCATCTGGCCCTAAATTTTTCGGAAGAAAGGTTTTAAAATGGAACAACAAAAAAAAATACCCAGAAATTAATGCCCGGTTCTATCGGGTCAATAAAAGAAATGGTTTATTCCTTCTTTACTAATCATTCAATGAAATCTAGGCAAGGATTTAATTATATGCAAAAATAAATATAACTCCTTTACGCTTTTCATTTTTTAAATGACCTTTTTGACCAATTTATGAAAGGAGAGTATAAATTAAAAAGCGAAAAAATGGAGAGAATTATGAAAAAAACTAAAATCTTGAGCAGCTGCACCCTTTTGGTTTTTCTGTTTATCTTTTCAGAACACCCTATCTGGGCAAATGACAAAGGTCAAATGACTGCCGAGGAAAAGGTGATTTGGCAGCTCGAGGCAATAAAGGATGACAGCTACCCGCGTTTTATTCAATATGGCAATAAAGCGTTTAAAGAATTCTATGACGAATGGCATTTTGATTCAGTTAAATTAAGCGATCGAAGTAAGATTTTAAAAGGTTATCAACTGAAATACCTTGGCGCCATTAAAAGAATAGGAATGACAGAGCCTCTTTGGAAAGTGAACTTTTCCGGTGAAAAATATGAAATTTTAGCCAGGATAGTTCTATCACACGGAAAAGTGGTTGGCTTTAACCTAGACTAAAGAAACGATCCTTTTTTCCACACGAATGTTTTAACATTGAAATTGCCACCGGGTTAAAAACAACTCTTTTCTAAATTTTCACCCATCGGTTATTCAAAATTTAATTACAAATTTCACCAACCCAATTGAAATAATTTTTATTTCTAATATTTAAACCACCTCTTCACATTTTGTTTAATAAATTTGACTAAAACATAATAATGGGTCATATTGCTTATAAGTTGTATGCCTTAGATCCAATTTAAACGGCTCTACAGTAGAGAGATGATGGTATACAGCCGAGTGCTTTAAAATTTTTCTGCAAAATAACTATTCGATAACCTAATGGCTGATCTCCCCCTTGAAAGGGATTAGGGAAACTATTTATTTATATTAAACCTTTTTAAATGGAGGGTTTAAGGGAAAAATATGAGAATTTATTTTATGATTTTCGGTCTTTTCTTTTTGGCATCCCATGTTTATGGGCAGGAATTTGCGGTAGAAAAACTCCAGAAATCCCCCCGGCACAATGAATGGGTAAAAGTTCCCTCTAAAGACAGGACCATTCATAGCTTTGTGGCATACCCAGAGAAACAAGAAAAAAGTTTAGCAGTCATTGTGATCCATGAAAATCGGGGTCTTACAGACTGGGTCAGAAGTTTCACGGACCAACTGGCGGCGGCAGGCTACATTGCCATTGCCCCCGACCTATTATCGGGCTTCGATAACCAACACACCCAAACACGCGATTTTAAAAATTCCGACCAGGCCCGTGATGCGATATACGAACTGAAACCCGACCGGATCACACAAGACCTTCAAGCCGTCCAGGAGTTTATTTCCAAAGTCCCGGGCTCCAATGGAAAAGTAGTGGTGGCCGGGTTTTGTTGGGGAGGGTCACAAACCTTTCGTTTTGCAACCCATTCCCCCACCCTTTCAGCAGCTCTTGTGTTTTATGGAACAGCGCCAACCTCCGAGGAGAGCATCCGAGCAATTTCCGCACCGGTTTACGGGTTTTATGGTAAAAAGGATCAACGGGTTAACGCAACGATTGCAGACACGCAAAAATTAATGGAGAAATACGCTCGAATTTATGACGTGGGAATTTACAAAGGGGCAAGCCATGCGTTTATGAGATATGGCGATGACCCCGAAGGCTCCCCTGAAAACAAAAAAGCCCGAAATGATTCATGGACTCGAATCAAAACCATTTTATCGAAAATCCAGTAAATAAAAATTTCCTTTTAAAACCCAACCCAATAAGCGAGCCAATGGATAAAAACTCATTTCAACGAGCGGTTGAAGCAAAACAACTTGATCAAATTGTGGGCACATTTGCAGAAAATGCGGTCCTCAACAGCCCGGTAAGCTTTAAACCAATCAAGGGACGTCCGGCAATCCGTCAGCTTTTAACCATCCTTTTAAAGGTTTTTCAAGAATTTCGATATACTGATCAGCTCAAATCCAACGATGGAACCCTCGGCCTGGTTTTCCATGCAAAAATTGGGAACCGCCAAATCGAAGGGCTGGATCTTTTACGGTTTGATGAAAAAGGTTTTATCCGGGAATTGACTGTAATGGTACGCCCCCGATCGGCCATTGAAGCACTTCAAAAAGAGGTTGGGTCCCTTTTAGCACCATAAAAACAGACCCCTCTATTCGAACACACTGATATTAGTTTTTTAAAAAAATATGATTAAGTCATTGACCTATCAAAAAAAATCAGTTATACCTACAATCCAGCAAAGAACAGAACTTTCTACGCCTCTAAAGCGTTAGCTGTTTTTCGGATCAAGGACACCTTTAAAAGGAGATCAACGTGAATATATTTGTAGGAAATTTGGCCCGCGATGTCTCACAAGAAGATTTGCTGAAGGCTTTTGAGGAATTTGGCGCGGTCAACTCAGCGAATATCATTAAAGACAAATTTAGTGGGGAATCAAGAGGTTTTGGATTTGTAGAGATGTCCTCTCAAGCCGAGGCCAAGGCGGCCATCGAAGGCCTAAATGGAAAAGAGCTAAAGGGAAGAACACTCAACGTTAATGAGGCCCAGCCCAAATCAGATAATCGACGCGGCGGTAGATCCGGACCTGGTGGTGGTGGTCGTGGAGGCGGTGGTGGTCGTGGTGGCGGTGGTGGTGGCAGGGGAGGTCGGGGGCGTTTCTAACCCAACCCTAAAAGCTTAAGTGAATACCCCCTCATTTTCCCGTCTGAAAAAAATGAGGGGGATTAATCAAAGCCTTTCTTGGGGCTAAGGACCCTTCCATTTCTAAAGAGGTTTTTCCGTCCATTTGGGGAATGGAAACCGACATCGGAGAATTTAAGATCGGCCATTCCCCTTTAACAATGTTAGAAGGGCTGTCCCCTTCAAACCCCAAATACCCATATTTCCCGTAGTGAATTATCTTCCGCCCCAGGCCAGGAATGGCTTTATCATTTTCGGTTCCCACCCAGGTCATTGCCAAATTTGGGTTGGTGGGATGGTGGGAAACCAAAACAATAGTGTGTTGGTCTTTCCTAAGTTTTGCCTTGGGAAGGAATACCTCTAAGGCGTTAAAAGAAACAGAATAATCCGAAATACTTTTTATCATTGCAGACCGGAACCGATTTTCCCATCCGAAAATCCAAAGGGTTCGATCATGAGGAAGTTGATCGATTTCAGAATCCCATTTCATTTCAATTTTGCCAGGGCGTGATTTTTTCCATGATTCTGCAAGTTGCTGAAATCCTTTCCTGATTTTTTTCTCAGACCGGGATGGAAGAAGAATAATGCTGTTTTCCCCGCCATAGGCCAAAGACAAAGAAGGAGGAACCTCCTTTCGGTCCAGCCGGCGAAACACATCAAATTCAGGATCCACCTCAATCCTGAGAGGAAGATGTTCAAAACCAAATTCAAATTTCACCTGTTTTTGGTCCATTAAAATAGTGGTTTGAAACGCTTTTTTTTCCCCTTTCAAATATACTGCAATAGGAATAAGTAGCCGATAGACAGGTTCCGGTTGGGTCTGCTCCAAAACTGCGCGGAGATAAAATTGATCTCCTTCGGCGCGTAAATTTACGCCATGGATTTTGATAACCGGTGATCCAGTCCGCTTCACCCACTGGTCCAGTTCGAAGGATAAATCCTCCCCAGAAACACCGGAAAAGAATTTTTGAAGGTTTTGAAAGGTCGCCCGCTGAAACCGGTGGGCATGATAAAATTTTTGCAAACCTTGAATGAAATTTTTATCCCCCAATTGTAGGCGAAGCATATGAAAAAACATAAGGGTTTTTCCATATCCTATCGCTTGCGATAACGAACCATGACGGGCCCGAAACTGAATCAAAGGAAAATCCCTCCCCTCATGAACATAATCCGTGTAATTTTGTAAAATAGACCGACGATACCCCACTGCACTCCCTCTTTGCTCATGAATCAGATGATCGGCCAGATAAGTGGTCAACCCCTCACTCCAATTGCCTTGTTCAAAATCCACAAACACGCCATTTCCCCACCAGTTATGCAGAATTTCATGCGGATAAGAGGAATGAAGAATAAACGGTAAACGGATGACCGTAGGCCCTAAAAGGGTAAAGGAAGGCATCCCATACCCCGTTTCCCAAAAATTTTCCACCAGGGCAAATTTTGAATAGGGATAAGCACCCAACAGGTTGCTATACATTTCTAAGTATTGCCCCGTAGTTTCCAAATAAGTGTTGGCTAAATACTCATCCGGACTCCTGAGAAATACCAGGGCTTTAACCTGTCCAAAATCTTTTGAATATTGGGTAAACTTTCCTCCAATCAGGTAAATCTCTTCTTGGGGTTCGGGGGATTCCCACTGCACGCGAAAAACATTTTTCTTTCCCTTTTGAAGGACCTGTTTTCCTTGGCTGACAAAACCCCAATCCTCGGGGGCACTCACCTCTAAGGAAAAAGATAGGAAAACTTCTCCGAAATGGGGATACCAAAAACTGGTTCCAGCCAAATAAATTCCTTCCTCTGAAATCAGCCCGGGGGTTTGAGGAGAACTTTGGGCATCCGCTTCACTCAACCGGGAAATGGGATGTTTGATTTCACCGGTATATTCCAAAACAAAAGAATTTGTGCCTGGGGGTAACTTTACCGAGAAAAAATTCAAAGGGACTAAATCCCCAAGCCCAACACCAGGAAAAGAACCTTCAATTTTAGGGGAAGAAGCATTCTCTGTGGATTTAAGAACCACATTGGGGGTCATGGATTTAGGTTTTAGACCCTTATGGAGAATGAATTTGATTGTGGTACCGTTTGTTTGGATTAACCTTTGAGGAAGTGAAATGGTGTCCTCCACACAAATTTCACCCTTCTCTGGTTTTAATTCCACTCTAAAATCATGGTGGATCAGGTCTTTGCCAAAAAGTTGGCCAGGATGAAATAAGGCAAGTAAAATAAATAAATATAAAAAAAGGCTTCTCAAAAGCGTCATGGGACACCTCATTTGGAAAATGTACCTTGACCTCCTTGAGAAGTCAATCTCCGGTGGTCTTCCCATCCCTTGCATGTCTTAACCCAAAGGGTTAGGATGAATAAAAAAATAATAATACCCTCCTGGGGTTTTAAAGAATTTAAGATTTTTTCCGTGCAAAAAAATCCTCTCATGGGCAAACATCCGAAGGTTCGTTCAAAAACACCTCTCAGTAAAACAAAACTTATCATTTTTTCTATTTTACCGACCCTTTTTTTGATGCTTTTTCTTGAGGGTGGTTTTAGAATTTTTGGTTGGGCCGTTCCCGCCATTCAAAGTCTTCCTCTTCCAGGTGAGTATGAAGGTTTATTTCAAATAGACGAGGATTTATTTTGGGCTCTTTCTCCAAATTTGGATATTTTATTTGAAGGAAAACCGGTGAGAACCAACAGGCTGGGCCTTAGATCCCCAGAAATCACCCCAAAACAAACCGGAGAATTCCGTATCCTTTCTTTGGGGGAAAGTTCAACCTTTGGGACAGGGGTGGCCAATGAAGAAACCTATTCCTTTCAATTAGAAAAAAATCTTCAAGAAACGGATTGGAATCGGCCCTATCGCGTGATCAATGCGGGGGTTCCGGCTTACTCCTCTTTTCAGAGTCTCGTTTACCTGAAAGAAAAAGGGCTTGACCTAAAACCAGACCTGATTTTGTTCTATCATGAGATCAATGACTATTTCCCTTCTTCCCTTCGGGATTCAAGCAACAATGAAATTGGAATTACCCGTTCCGATCCCCAACTTTACCAATTACGTAAAGGAACCTTTTCCAGCCGATTGGCTTCTTTATCAGCCATTTACCGGTATTTTCTGTTGCAAAAAGCAAAAAGGAATATTGAAAAAATCCAGGGAGGGTTTGTCATCAATCCGGTGATGAATATCGGACTCCCCGATATCGGACTTCATCCCCGGCTGGTTAGCCAAGGTGAAAACGGGCTACGATTTTCAGGATTAAATGAAAAAGCCCTTCCCTCTCGTGTTCTACCAAAAGAAAGACTGGAAATACTTCAAAACCTGCGTTCAATTGCCCGAGAAAATAATATTCACCTTTTGATCCTCCATCCTTCATACAAAGACTCAGATCCCCATGATTGTCTATTAACTCGGTTTACAAAAAAAGAGGAGGTCCCTATGTTTGAGGCCCATAATGTTTTACATCCTCCCGGTGCTGACCCCCAAACACTGTTCGTAGATTCCTGGCATCCCAACCCGTTAGGTCATCAACGATTGGCTGAAGGGCTCTCCCAAATGATTCTCCATGAAATTAATAGGCAATAGATTTTATTTATAATATTGAACCTTCATTTTTTTATGCCACCATCGCTGTTAGATCACCGGGGCACTTGATGGAAAAATATAACCCCTTTAAATATTGGAATAAAAATATGGCTCATCGTGGAAGTGAGTGGGTAAATTTTGTCATTACGCTCCTGTCCGGAGGGTACTTGCAGACAGGGAAAAGAGGAAATCCAGGCCCTTCCCGTCATTCCCGCGAAACCTGTCCTCGAATGCCTCTATCGGGGAGCGGGAATCCAGAAGATGTTGATTTTTTGAATCCTGGATTCCTGCCTGCCGGCAGGCGGGCCTGATAAAACCATTCGGGAATGACGAACTGGATTTTGCAGGAACCTCTAATACTTCAAAGGCTTCAACCACAGAATGACTTTGACTTGACCCTTGCCCTGTATGGACCTTAAACACTTTTTAACAGTTTTCACCCACTCGATTACACGAAGACCCAAAAATATATGAACGGTGCTATTGTCTGGTTGGCCATTTTTGTAGGTCTCTATTGGATGTATTGCATCTATTGGGGAATCAAAGGTGCCTCCTCGGCATATACCGCCAGTGATTACTTTATCGCAGGAAGAAGAATTCCCATCTGGGTTTTTGTTCTAGCCGCCACGGCCACTTCATTTTCCGGTTGGACTTTCATTGGGCATCCGGGCCTTTAATACCGGGATGGGTTTCAATACGCCTATGCCTCATTCTACGCTATTACCATTCCTTTAACTGGAGTCATTTTTTTGAAACGCCAGTGGATGTTGGGAAAACGCTTCGGATATGTCACCCCGGGGGAGATGCTTTCCCATTACTTTCAATCCGACATAATCCGAAATCTGGTGGTCCTGGTTGCCTTGGTGTTTTCAATTCCATACCTGGGGCTCCAATTGCGGGCTTCAGGTTTTCTGTTTAATGTTTTAACCGATGGTTTGCTAGGGGTTGAGGCGGGGATGTGGCTGTTGTCCGCGGTTGTTTTAATCTACGTTGCTTCCGGTGGATTGCGTGCAGTGGCTTATGTGGACACCATACAATGTCTCCTTCTGGCCTTCGGCATTGTTGCCATCGGTTGGGCCACATTGAATTTTGTAGGGGGCTGGGGCCGGTTGAATGAAGGAATCGCCGCTTTGGCGCAAACAGATATCAACCGAACCCCGGACGGTTATAGTCATTACCTCGCCATTCCAGGGGTCATTCAATGGGTTCCTGAAGGAACCAAGGCCACCGGGGGTGCCTGGACGGGAATGATGATTCTGATGTATATGTTTGCCTTGATGGGTATTCAATCCGCTCCGGCATTTTCCATGTGGGCTTTCGCAAACCGCAACCCTAAACCTTTCGCCCCTCAACAGGTGTGGGCCTTTTCTTTCTGCATAGGTTTAATTCTTTTGGTGTTTACAGCCATCCAAGGGGGGAAGAGTCTTGAGGCTCAAGACCCGGGGGGAATTGATATTTTAAACGCCGATTTCGATATTTTCTACAAACTTCTTAAAAACAAAAATCACACCTTAAAAAGAGCCCTAACCGATCCACATCTGTTGAGCGGAATAAGCAATGCGTACTCCGATGAAATTTTTCACCGCCCCCGTTTATCCCCTATTGCAATGACAAAAAATCTAACGAAAGAAGAAACCAGGATTTTGTATAACGCGGCAAGAGCAACTCTCACCCAATGGGTGAACACCCTTCGGGAAGAAACTGGGGATAAATTTCCTGATAAAGTAACAGCCTTTCGGGATGGAATGTCTGTCCACGGGCGGTTCAAAAAACCCTGCCCCAACTGCAAAAGTCCCATTCAGCGAATTCGTTATAAGGACAACGAGACCCATTATTGTCCCACTTGTCAGACGCATGGAAAATTGTTAGCGGACCGCGCATTATCCCGGTTACTCAAAAAGGATTGGCCAAAAACGTTGGAGGAAATACAAAAGAAAAACTCCTTCAAGGCCATTTAAAGGCCACCCCCAATATTCGAGGGTGCCTTCCCCTGGGATATATCGGACACAAAAAAGACCTCTCTATTTCCAGGTCCCTTTGAGATAAGGTTTTCGGTTGACTCCACAGATGAACTTTAACACCAGGGGTATTGAAGTTCGCAGGTTTGATTTAAAAATTTTTATCACTTTTAATATCCTTTTAAACGTTGTAAACTTCATTGATCCATACCGCCCTAAATGGATAATTTTGAAATAGGATGAAATCTTTCCTGAAATCTATGCCATTCAATTTTTTTCACTTGGGTTTGGGATTTTGTATTTTTTTTACTTTTTGGTTAATTTCCTGTTCAACCCCTCAAAAAAAATCCCCCATCAATGGAAACATCCACCATGTGGTCATCTGCTGGTTGAAGGACCCGGGGAATCTGGAACATCGAAATAAATTGGTTGAAGGCTCCCAAATACTCTCTGAAATTCCCGGGGTTCTCAGTATGAAAGCAGGGTCTGTTTTACCCAGCCACAGAAATATCGCGGATAGCTCCTTCGATGTGGCCATTATGGTCTCCTTTCCCAATCCAGAAGCGATGAATTCATATCTCTCCCACCCCCATCACAAAAAATTGGTTAAGGAATTAGTTCAACCCCTGACTCAAAAGGTTTTGGTTTATGATTTTATAGATTAACCCCCTATGAATATTTCAGACCTTTTAGGGAGAAATTGCAAATTTTACACGAAAGATCAGGATTTTGACTCCTGGTTTAAAGTTGCTGAAATAGATTACCTTCAATTGATTGACCGGCTTTCTTGGGAGGACCTTTTTAAAGGCTTTTCAGGAGTCCCAAAATTGCTTGACGTTGGGTGCGGAACCGGAAAATTCCCATCCCTATTGACCCAAACCAAAAATTTAAAAAACCCCGTTATCATTTATGATTTTTTGGACCCTTCTCCCTATTCCCTTTTGGCTTTAAAAAAATCTTTAAATCCTCCGTTTTTGCCAGGAAAGCAATATCAAGCAACCCTTGAGACCCTTCCACTTCATCCATTCAACCTGGGACAGTACCAAATCATTTGGGCTATTCATTCATTGTATACACTTCCCTTTGAGCAGTTGCCCTCCAGTATCGATAAAATCCGCTCCCTGTTGAACCCCTTAAACGGGGTCTGTTTGATATATCTTGCGGCTCGTCATTCTTTTTATATCTCTTTTTACGAGCGTTACCTTCAGATCTTTTTTACTCCCGGTGAATTTTCCTCCTTTTTGGATGCCCAACGGGTAGTTTCTACCTTGGAGACCAAGGGTATTCGTTATGAAGTCACTTCCTTGAAGTTTTTTCACACAATCAAACAATCAGATACCTTAACCCTCGAGCGATACCTATCCAAATGCACCTTTGATTTACGTTCTGTTGAGTTTTGGTTAGGCCATCCCCCCATGGGGGATTTCCTCCAATCGTTTATTTTTGATGGGTGGTACCGTTTCCCACAAGAGGTTTGGCTTATTCAATTTAAGGGGAAAGGAAATTCATCCATCCATTCCCCTGCCGAGCCTTCCCACCCCGATTTCACCAAAATCTAAGCCCTTTTCCTTCCCGGATTCATTTCTTAAATTTTCACCGCCACTTTCAAAACCACTTTTTTTGGTTGCAGAACGATATAATGACCCTTAGCGCTTGGATGAACGTCGGGTAACTAACCTTTAGGGGCCTAGTCCGTTCCATTGGGTTTCCAAAAGGATAAGCGGGAAGTGAATATTTCAGGTGCGTGATTGAAGAAACAGGTTCCTCTCGTTCCCATTCCTGCTTGGCCCTAAACGTTATATTTTCAATCTTCCCCCTATCCGGGCAGGGCAATAGGGTTAGGTACAAGGAATCTACCTTGAATTCCTCTTCCCAATTATGCTATATCAGAGCATGAAAGTTGTTGGTTATCAAAAAAAGGTTTGACAATGAATTCAAAACCCAATCATTTTACAGACTGCCGAGCTTGTGTTGCCCGGGGAATCAGCCTTTTTTGCGGAGGGGTGACGGATGATGAATTAAATGAATTCATGGAAATTAAAAAAATCCATAATTATGACAAACATGACATTATCTTCCATGAAGATACTCCCTCCCACGGAATATATATCCTGTGTTCAGGAAGGATAAAACTGACGAACTCTTCACGATTTGGCCAGCAGCAAATTTTAAAGATTGTATCTGCGGGGGAAATTATTGAAAAAAATGGTCTCTTTAATACAGGCAAGCATACGGTAACCGCGGAAACCCTTGAACGGTCAGAAGTCACCTTTTTCGAACGAGAAGATTTTCTCACTCTTCTGAAAAACCATTCGGATCTTTCCATTCGTCTAATAAATGTGTTAAGTCAGGAACTGGAGAAGTCCCAACAAAGAATTAACCAGTTGACTTTTAAGGATGCAAAAGGGCGTTTGGCTCTAATTCTTCTGGACCTTGCAAAAAGTTATGGGGTTAAAAATAAGGACGGGATCGCCCTGGGCATCACTCTTAAACGGGAAGAAATTGCAGAAATGACGGGAATGACCCTTGAAACAGCGGTCAGACTTCTCAGTCAATTTAAAAAAGACCGGGTAATCAAAGTTGAAGGAAAACAAATTATCCTCATTAACCAACAAAGGCTTCAAACTCTATCCAATTAATTTTTTCGGTTTCCTCTATCCAATTCCTGTTGACTGCCACCCATCAATATTTTTCTTGATATCGATCAATGAAAAACCCTCTCCTTTCCGTTACGTTACGTACATTAGAACCGTCTCACCTCTACCACCTTACCTCACCGGAGAGGGTGTCTTGCTCAAATTAACCAAAAAGGCTGATTATGGATTGATTGCCATACACTATATCGCTTCCCGAAAAATTGAAGAAGTCGTCAACGCAAAAACCATCGCCGAACGATTTGATATTCCGGTAGAACATCTTGCAAAAATCCTTCAAAAAATGGCTAAAAAGGGGTTGGTTCGGAGTCAAAATGGTCCAAAGGGGGGATATTCCCTATCAAAGGAATTAAAAGATATTACCATCGGGGAGGTCCTCACAGCCATTGAAGGGCCCATTGAAATTACCCATTGTAATAATGGCAGTTCCCTTTGCCAACAACTGGATCATTGTACCATCCGAAGACCTTTACTAAAAATTCAGGAAAGTATCATCTTTTTTCTAAACCAAACCACTCTCGACAAATTAAATTCTGCTCCCGTTCCCATCCCTTCCCTTTCACCCTTTTAAGGAATACCCACAAAAAAAGTGGGGAGCATTCCAAAAAAACCGCAGGGGCTTCAAAATGGGTTGGGGTCTATTTTTGACTAATGGTGGGTTCAAAAAGAATTTGAATCCGGTTTCCATCGGGATCTGCCATATAAAAAGAACAGCTCCCATCCCTATGAAACCGAACGGGATTTAAAATGGGGGCACCCGCTTCTTCCATTTTTTTCGCAATAATTTCCACTTGCTGGGGGGATTCCACAATAAAACCGAAATGGTCAAGAAATTGACCAACACCCTGCTGAAAACGATCCAGATCTTTTGGGGAAATGGAATGAAGGGCCAAATTATCCTCTCCCGAGCTTAAGTAAACATTGTCGGAATCGGGTTCCCAAACAACCTTTAACCCCAATAATCCTTCATAAAAAGCCCGCGAGCGGGTCATATCCATCACCCAAAGCGCAAGGTGTTTCAACCCCTGAAAAGAAAGAGGGGAACGAGATAAGGTCTTCACTTCCTTTTTTTTCCCAATTGGCGGACCAGATATAAAATAAAAATGATGGGTGGGTCCATGCCCCCCCCCAATTGAAAGACTGTTACGAATAGCCTCCGTCAGGTACCCTTTGGCATTCTCTACCGCTTCACTTAAATCTGTTCCTAAGGCTAAATGAGCAGCAATGGCCGATGCATAGGTACACCCCGTTCCATGGGTATTGGGGGTTTCGAAAAACTCCCCTCTAAAAATCTTAAATTGCTTTCCATCAAATAAAAGGTCCGTGGCAGGTTCAGAAAGCAAATGCCCTCCTTTAATCAACACCGCTTCACTTCCATAGCCCTGGATGGTTTTGGCCGCCTGTTTTGCATCCTCCAATGTTTTAATCTCTTGTCCGGTTAATCGCTGGGCCTCATGAATATTAGGTGTTACCAGTCTGGCCAGGGGAAATAAGACCCCTTTCATTTTTTCAACCGCAGCGGGTTGGAGAAGTTCACAACCGCTTTTAGATATCATCACGGGGTCTACTACCAAATTCCGCACGCGGCGATCAAGAAGCTTTTTAGAGACCGCCTCAACGATTTCACTGGAGAAAAGCATTCCGGTCTTAACCGCCCCTAAATCAAAATCGTTAAAAACAGCCTCCAGTTGCGCCTCAATAAAATCGATGGGAAGGGAAAAAACGGCGGAAACGGTCCGGGTATTTTGAGCCGTTAAGGCCACCAAAACAGACAAACCAAAAACCCCATTGGCCTGCATGGCCTTTATGTCTCCTTGAATTCCCGCTCCGCCTCCCGAATCAGAAGTGGCAATGGTTAATACTTGTTTTAAATAGGCCATGGAAAGTTTTAAAAAAAGGATGAGCACGGGAAAAACCCGTGGTATGGATCATCTCAACACTACATTTTTTAACAACCGGAAAACCCCCTTTTTCGTTCTATAGGACCAATAAAGGTTTTATGAGATGCCGATTCCCTAAACAGACCAGAGGGTGAAAACCGTGATTCCCGCAAGGATAATTAAAAGGAAACTCGTTAACGTCAACTCTCCTTGTCCCCCCTTGTAACGGCTCCATTCTTCGGGATAGAGGGGTTTGCCCAAAAGGTAGAAACCGGGTTCAAAAAGATGAAGGGCTTTTTCTATCTCAATCACCGCTTGCTTGGCCATGATATGCCGGTTTCGGTGCTGTTTCATCTGATAAATGAGAACCCCTGTTAAAATAACAACGGCCAAGGCACTATATAAACGAAGGGATGGAGATCCAACATTAACCGGGAAAACAAAACATAGTACAATGATCCCCACATAGAAACCAATACCAAACCGACCGATCCTCGTCAGTTGTTCACGACGTTCATACACCTCTTTCTTAAAAATAGGATAGAGTGTTTTAAGCACTTCCACTTTTGTTGGATCTAATTGAATTTCTGCCATCTACCCCCTTTTTCTTTTCTTGAGTTCTTCTTCAAAGGTTTTTTGGTACAGCACATTCCATTCGGAACTTCCTTCAATAATACGGCGGGAATAGGATTCCAATTTGGCGCGGACCCGGCGATCCAAATCCTCATCCAGTTTCAATTCTCCCGAAAAAACCTTTTTAATCTCCCTAAGCACCTGAACCTCATCCCCTTGGAAAACACACCCCTTCTCGCGCTTCAATTGATTTAAAATCAGGTGGGAGAGGTGGGAGATTTTTTCTTCGCTGAGAAACATTTTTGGTGCTCTTCCTAGAGGTTAAAGAATAATCCCTCGGTCTTTGACCAATTTATTTTTTAACATCAAAAACATCTTTCGGTCATCCACGTCCCCTCGATCAATCTGGTCCTGGTAATTTTTTAAAATCTCTCTGACTTCTTCGTTAAGCCGGTCTTCAACCATCAACTCCTCCGAAATGAGGTGCTCAATTTTTTGAACCAGTTCTTCCTTAGGGAGATGGATCACACATAACCCTTCGTTGAGAAGTCGATCAAGAACTAAATTAGATATGGATAGAATTCGTTCTTTGGTGAGTCGCATTTTGTGGGACGGAAGCTTCTACCCGATTAAAGTTAACCATAACGGGGAACCTGGGGATCCGCCTGGGTGGACCATGCATCAATTCCACCCGCCAGGTTCTTCACCCGTTTAAAACCCATTTGAGCCAGGAAGTAAACTGCTTGAAGACTTCGAATACCATGATGGCAATAAACAACCATTTCCCTGTCCGTTTCCAGCTCATGGTAACGGGAAGGGAGTTCACCTAAGGGAATCAGCTGGGCCCCCTCAATCCGGGCATAAGCAAACTCCTGGGGTTCCCGAACATCCAATATGAAGAGTTCCTCCCCTCCATCCAATTTTTTCTTGATTTCGAGAGGGGTAGTTTGAACCTTGGCCATAAATGCTTCGTTTTCCATTGGTTTTAATATTACCCTCTAAAAAACCCTCACGTCAAGAACAGAAACCTGTTGAGACTCTCTTTCCTTTAAACCACCAGGGTTTGGAGGGAGGAAATGGAACCCCAAAGTGGTTTGACAAACTGTCTTTGCCCGTTATACTAACCATTAAATAAGATAATATATTTTAAAGCAGAGGCATCGGTGGGCGGAAAAATTTTGGTCATTGAAAAAGAGCAAAAAATTCTTGATTTGTGCAAAGATACCCTTTCCCAGAAGGGATATGCCGTCACCACCGCACAATCCGTCAAAGAGGGTCTCAGTCAAATTAAACAAGAAGAGTTTGACATTCTTCTCACCCAACTTCAATTCTCAGAAAGAAACGTTTACGATTTTTTGGATCATGTTCATGAAATTCAAAGCGATTTATCCAGTATTATCATTACCGAACAGGCTGACATTCAAAAAGCGCTTCACACCCTCCACTTAGGGGCCCAAGGAATTCTTTTAAAACCTTTCACGAACCAGGAGCTTTCCCAATGTGTTGAAGATGCCTTGGAAAAAAATCGACTGGTAAAGGAAAATGTCCGGTTAAAATTGCTTTTACCTCTTTTTGAAATCAGCCATGGCTGCATTCACCACGAAGACCTGGACGGTTTACTGCGAACTACCTCCAACGTTCTCAAAAGGGAATTAAAGGCCTCCAGTACTGCCATTTTCCTGAATGATCGTCAAACCCAAGAACTGGTTCTTCGTTTGGAGGACGATTTGCCGGAACAAAAAGAGCACCTGCTTTCCATGGCCGAATGGGTTGCCGAGCGGGAGGAAACTCTTATTTTGGTGGATCAAAGCCCTTCAGATCCTTTTTTTGAGCAGATCATCCTTCACTACCAACTTTCTTCAGCACTGGGGTTTCCGATCCGAGGAAAACAGGGAATTGTAGGTATTCTCATTGTCTTGAGAAAGCTCGAGCGAAATAAATTAAGCCAAACCGACATCGAATTTATAACCATTCTCTTAAATCATTTAGCCATTGCCATTGACAATAATAGGCTTTTTAATGACTTGGAGGAGTCCCATTTTGAGGCCATCAGAGCCTTAGCGGATGCCCTGGAAACCAAGGACGCCTACACTCGGGGCCATAGCGATCGAACCGTTGATTTTGCCGCCGACATTGCCAAACAATTTGGGCTTTCCCCGGAAGAGACAGAACATATTAAATATGCGGCCATTCTTCACGATATCGGTAAAATCGGAATACCGGAATCAATTTTAAATAAACCGGGTCCCCTTACAGAAGAAGAATTTGAGGTTATGAAAAAACATCCGGAATTAGGATCCAATATTGTAAAACAGATTAAGTTTTTAGCCCCGGTCGCTCCCCTCATTTTCCACCACCAGGAACGCTTTGACGGAAAAGGGTATCCCATCGGGCTTTCCGGGGATGCCATTCCCATGGGATCTCGCATCATCGCCGTTTTGGATGCGTTTGATGCCATGACCTCTGATCGTGTCTACCGAAAAGCGCCGGGAAAGGTTAGGGCCATCGCAGAACTCAAACAATTCTCGGGAACACAGTTTGATCCTCAGGTTGTGGCGGCTTTTTTAAACCTTCTTGAAGAAAACTAATTTTTTTCCATCTTCTTTAGCCCATCCTTCAATTCAACCGATGCAAAAAAAAATTCGAACCCCCTGCATGGGTTGGATTGGTCCTTAGTCCTCCATTTCATAATTACGATGACATTATCCTCCGAAAAATATAGCGCGGAGCTTCCCTCTGAGCTGCAAGCACTACAGATTTTCAAGAACAATCTATATTCTATGCATTAGCCGTCATTCCCGCGAAACCTGTCCTCGAATGCCTCTATCGGGGAGCGGGAATCCAGAAGTTGTTGATTTTAAAGAGCCTGGATTCCTCCCTGCCGGCAGGCGGGCCCGATAAAACATTCGGGAATGATAGACTCAGGTTTCAACACCGCCAAAATACGTTAGTGAATTTACGAAAAAGAGCACTTAGCATATTCCTAATTCAAAAATCTGGAAACACCCATATTAAGGAAAGATTGGGCATTCAGAGGGCCTGGGAATTTATCATACATTCATGGGTTTCCGGTCGAAATGAAGGGCTGAAATACCCCTACCTAATGGGAAATCCCTTTGATTTGTATGGATTTGAAATTAGGACATTTTGAAAAGTAAAGGGGAAAAACAAAATCCAGGTTCATTTCCAAATTCAAAAATGATATAATTTTTCCCATGCGAATTGGTTTTTTTCAATTTTATCCGATCTTCGGGGATATTCAAACAAACGTAGATCATGTTTTGAAATCACTTTCCCGGGTTTCTGCTGACCTCATTGTTCTTCCTGAATTTTTTAATACCGGATATCAATTCGTTTCCAAAAAGGAGGTGAAGGAACTCTCCGAACCCATTCCAAATGGTTATACCTCCAAACGCCTTTCCCAATGGGCCCGTGAAAATGGAATATTCCTAGTTGCCGGCCTTGCTGAACAAGAGGGAGAACAGTTTTATAATTCAGCTATCTTGGTAGGACCTCAAGGGGTTTTCTCGGTTTATCGGAAAATACACCTTTTCAATGAGGAGACCCTATGGTTCTCTCCTGGAAACAAAAACTTTGAAATTGTTGAGGTGAAAGGAACCCGAGTAGGAATCATCATTTGTTTCGATTGGATCTTCCCCGAAGCGGTAAGGACACTGGCCATAAAAGGGGCGGATTTAATCTGCCATCCTTCGAATCTTGTCCTTCCCTATTGTCCCAATGCAATGGTAACCCGGGCCATTGAAAACAGGGTTTTTACCATCACGGCAAACCGAATTGGAAGTGAAGAACGGAATGGGAAAGAAAAGCTAACCTTTATTGGCCAAAGTGAGATTGTAAGCCCAGAGGGACAAATTCTCCACCGTGCGTCGGAAAATCAGGAAGAATTTCATGAGGTGCAGATCAACCCTTTAGAGGCCAGAAAGAAACAAATTAACCCTTATAACCACCTTTTAAACGACCGGAAACCTGAACGATATACCTCCTAAAACCCGGGCTCCGTATCCCCCTAACCTGTAATTCCTTTCACAATCCTGTCAAAAAATGCCAGATTCTGGACAGTTTTGGAGAACCTTCATTTTTAAACCATTTTCCATTTTTTAGAAATAATATAACTTGTTGAATTTTATAAATTTTTAATTTTAAGGTTAGTGGCCACCCTTATCCGAAACGGCATAAGTTTTGCTCTTCTATCAATCCCAAAAGGAGGAAACCATATGCCGATCGAAACCAAAGAACAGGAACAAAAGGGTTTCAGGATGTTAACCATAAAACAGGTGGCTCACTTCCTTTGCGTAAACGAACGTACCATTTACCGTTTGATTAAAGCCCATAAAATTCCAGGGGTGAAAATTGGGGGCCAATGGCGTTTTTCTGAGCAAAACCTTCAAACGTGGATTGAAGAAAAAATGGAAACTAAAACACATCTCTTTAATGAAACCGACGAATAACCGCCAACCTCCTAACACCCTCTCCCTTTTGAGCGCCCTTCTCTTCTTGACAGAACTCTCATAAAAGGAATATGATGCAGTCGGAAAACCAACCGAGAAAAGGGCCGAAATAGACTTGCAAATGGCAAAATTAAACCCTACCCAATTGGGAAAAGGTGGTCTTTTTATCTTCTTCATCATTTTTCCTTTTGCCATTCCCGCCCAAGCCGAAGAAAAAAAAGTCCATGTCATTTCATATAACGGCGTCATTAATCCCGTTGCAGCGGAATACATCTCCAAAGCCATTTCAACCGCAGAGGAGGATAGAGCTGAAGCCCTGGTCATTCAACTAGATACCCCGGGGGGCTTAGACCAATCCATGAGAATTATCATTAAAGAAATGAACGCCTCTTCCGTTCCGGTCCTTGTTTATGTTTCTCCCACCGGAGCGCGGGCGGCCTCCGCAGGTGTTTTTATTACCATGGCCGCACATGTTGCCGCAATGGCCCCTGGAACCAATATTGGAGCTGCTCACCCGGTTGCTTTAGGGGGTGGGGAAATGGACAGTGAAATGGTCAAAAAAGTCGAAAATGATGCGGCCGCGTATATTAAGTCCATCGCACAAAAACACCACCGGAATGAGGAATGGGCTGAAAAAGCGGTGAGAGAGAGTGTGTCGGTTACGGAAGAAGAAGCCCTCAAACTCAACGTAATTGACCTCATCGCGGAAAACCTCACTTCTGTCCTGGATAATATCGAAGGCCGGGAGGTCTCTACCTCAGCAGGACCCCAAACCTTGCACACCAAAGGAAAGGATTTGAAAACCTTTGAAATGGGAACCCGCTTCAAAATTCTTCAAGCCCTAAGCGATCCAAATATCGCCTTTCTCTTAATGAGTCTTGGAATGATTGGCCTTTTTTTTGAGCTTTCCAACCCCGGTTTAATCCTCCCCGGAGTGGTGGGGGCCATTTCCTTAATCCTGGCTTTTTACTCTTTTCAGACACTGCCGATAAACTATGCGGGTTTATTATTGATGATTTTTGGACTCATTCTTTTTATCGCTGAAATTAAAATTATCAGCTACGGTCTTCTCAGTGTGGGCGGGGTAATATCCATGGTTTTAGGATCCATTATGTTAGTGGATTCGGACGTTCCCTTTTTGAAAATTTCCCTAAGCGTCATTATTCCCGTTGTCCTCTCCATGGCCCTTTTTTTTGCCATTGCAATCCAATTGGCCCTAAAAGCCCACAAACGGAAACCGGTTTCAGGAAAAGAAGCTCTTATCGGATTAACCGGATTAGCGGACACCAAAATATTCGAGGATGGAAAAGTATCAATCCATGGAGAGCTGTGGGATGCAGTGAGCCAAACCCCTATACCGAAGGGAGAAGAAGTAGAGGTTTTACAGGTGAATGGTCTGCGGTTACAGGTAAAAAAGCGAATTTAATCGAAGGGAGGTTTATCCAATGTCCCAACTGGGTACTTTAGGCATCATCATCATTGTAATTCTTTTCCTGTATAGCGCCGTTAAGATTCTCCAGGAATACGAAAGAGGGGTAATTTTTATGTTGGGCCGTTTTTGGAAAGTCAAGGGACCCGGATTGATCATCCTCATTCCCCTCATTCAGAGAATGGTCAAAGTCAGCCTTCGATTAATTGTGTTTGATATCCCCCCTCAGGATATAATTACCCGTGACAATGTCTCCGTGAAGGTCAATGCGGTGCTTTATTTCAGAGTGATCGATCCTCAAAGGGCCATTATTGATGTGGAGGATTTCTTTTATGCAACCTCTCAATTGGCCCAAACCACGCTTCGGTCTGTTCTTGGGCAGGCGGAATTGGATGAGCTTTTGGCAGGCAGGGATCGGATCAATCATGAACTTCAGCAAATTTTAGATCGTCAGACCGACCCTTGGGGAATCAAGGTCGCTAACGTAGAGGTAAAACATGTGGATCTTCCCCAGGAAATGCAGCGGGCCATGGCGAAACAAGCCGAAGCGGAACGTGAGCGTCGGGCTAAAATTATCCATTCTGAGGGTGAATTTCAAGCGGCGCAAAGATTATCCGATGCCGCAGCCATTATTTCCACGAATCCAGCCGCCCTAACGCTCCGCTTTTTACAAACCCTCACCGAGGTGGCCGTGGACAAAAATTCCACAGTGGTATTCCCCGTTCCCTTGGATTTAATCACCCCATTTCTGAAAAGAGAAAAAGGAACTTCATCCTAAACGCTCAACGGGTTTGACGGACAGGACTTTGGAAAGATCCACCAATTTCAACAAGACTTCAACTCATTTGAAAAATCCTACTTGGCGAAAAAGCGGGTTTTTTTTCACCCAAACCCTCACAGGGATTTGGGGAAAGCAGGAGATAGGAGTTTTTGCATGAGGCAATTTGCGGTCATTGGGCTTGGACGTTTTGGGTATAGCGTGGCCGAAACCTTAATCAAGAAAGGCTTTGAGGTGCTGGCCATTGATATTGATGAAGCGAAGATTGAATCCGTCAGTGATTTTGCAACCTACGCGGTCCAATGTGATGCGACAGACGAAAAAGCCCTGAAAGCCGTTAGCACCCAAAACGTGGATGTTGCCGTGGTCAGTATCGGTGAAAATATAGAAGCCAGCATTTTAATTGTCATGACCCTGAAAGAATTAGGGGTCAAGGAAATCATTGCAAAAGCCGTGACCCCCACTCAGGGAAAGGTTCTTCAAAATCTGGGAGTAAACCGCGTCATTTATCCTGAGCGGGACGCGGCAATCCGTCTCGCCCACAGCCTCATTGCTCCAAATATTTTAGAACATTTGGAACTATCTCCAGGCTACAGCATCATCGAAATTCCGATTCCCTCCAAACTTGTCGGAAAGCGATTAAAAGACAGCGAAGTTCGAACCCATTTTAATGTGAACATTATTGCCATCCGGAGAATGAATGCTCGACTGGTAAAAGGAAAGGAGGTGGTTGAAGAAGAGGTGAATTTTAATCCCTCTGCAGATGAGACCCTCCATAAAGAGGATATTTTGGTGGTGATTGGAAAAGAAGAAAACCTTGAACGGATCAGCACCCTTCAATAAAAATGGCTTATTTGATCGCTTTAACCATTTCTCGAAGAGTTTTTAAAACCCATTTTTTCTTTGGTGGTCGCAATTGATTTAATAACGCTTGAATGCTCCGATCCAAATCTGTTTTCTCTTTCACTAAGGACACCCTGGACCCAGACGGGCCGCCCTTTTTATCCATACCAGTCAATAGCTAGTCTATGCTCACATTTCCAAATCTGGCAATCTTTAAAAGCAATTCAGGAGAAGGAAACCTCCCCTTCTCGTATCGACAGACATAGTTTTGCTTAACACCGAGCCGTTTCGCAAACCGTTCCTGCGTCATGTTTCCACGAACATCCCTGATCCTGTCACCAATGGTTGCCCTAAATTTTTTTCCCATCGACACTTTCCTTTTTCTGCCCTTTTCCGAGAATAAGTTTTTTTTTATGATAATGATCACACACAGGGTGAGCGGAGTATAAGGGGTCCCTAAACCCTTTGTCAAGATTAGTCAAAAAGAGAAAAACCCCTCAAAGGCCTTTTCCCTTAAGAAATTCCAATACTTCTACCATATCCGGTGGAGGGGGAGAAGAGAACTCTAAAAACTCTTGACTGATTGGGTGTAACAACCCTAAGACCCAGGCATGAAGCATCTGCCGGTGAATTGGGCGCCCTTGGATAAAACGTCCACTGCCCTTCCCGTATAACCGGTCTCCAACAATGGGGTGACGCAACCAAGAAAAGTGTACTCGAATTTGATGGGTCCTCCCCGTCTGGGGAACCACCTCCATTAGGGTTGCTCCTTTCAAAGACTCCAAAACACGGTAACGGGTAATAGCAGGTTTTGGGCTGTTCGTACGGGAAGAAATTTTTTTCCGATGGTACGAGTCTCGGCCAATAGGAAGGCTAATTTCACCGGATTTTTGGTGTGGATTCCCCGCAACCAACGCTAAATATTTTCTACGAATGAAATGACCTTTGAATTGTCTTACCAGGGAAACATAAGCGTCTCTGGTTTTGGCCACAACCATCACACCAGAGGTATCCTTATCTAACCGGTGAACAATGCCAGGCCGTTCTCCCTCACCAATGTCTTTTAAAGAAAAACAGTGATGAAGTAATGCATTGACCAGGGTTCCTCGATCATGCCCAGGTGCAGGATGGACCACCAACCCGGCCGGTTTGTTTAAAACGATCAAATCACCATCTTCATAAAGAATTTCTATCGGAATGGATTCGGCTATTAAATCCAATGAAGCGCTTTTTGGAAGGGTGATTTCAATCTGCTCCGCTTCCCGAAGGCGATAGGAGGGTTTCACCCTATGACCGCTTACCAAAACCCCTCCCGTGCGGATTAATCTTTGAATGGTCGCCCGGGAAAGAGGAATTCCATGAGAAACCAGAAAATGGTCCAGTCGCTGCGAGATTTCCTTTGGGGTAATTATAAAAACGCTTTTTTTCTGGGAAAACATCGGAGTGAAAAAAAATTTAATGGAAGTGAGAGGGCAAAAGGGAGGAAAGAATATGATGAATATTTTTATCGCGATCTTTTCTTTTTTTACTGGAACGCTCTACCTGAGAAAGAAAGGTGCGAATAAACTTATTGTCCGGATCACTTTGGCGAACCACCTCCCATTGGGCCAGGGCATCCTCGATCCGAAATTGACCCAGATAAATGACGCCTAAATCAATACGGGCTTGGAGGTTTTCCGGATTAAGTTCCAAAGCTTTTTTCAGCATGGCCAGGGCATGCTCCTCATCACCGACCATTTTATAAGCCCAACCCAATTCCCTGAGGGTTTCGTCATTGTTAGGAGAAAAAGTTACGGCTTTCCTCCACACTTTAATGGCAGCACGCCAACGGGACTCCCGTGAGTAAATAACCCCCAAAAGGTGGTTTGCGGAAACATGATTACGCTCCAATTCCAAAACCTTTCTTAATGCAGCTTTCGCCCCAGGGAAATTTCCCTGCTCAAATAAAATTTTCCCTTTTAACTCAAAACCTTCCAGATAGGATGGGTCCTCTCCAAGGACTCTTTGGACATATCGAAGGGCCAATTGACGTTGCCCCTTTGTATGATAGGCGGTGGCGACATTAAAGAGAAGGTCAGGAGAAGAGTCTTTAAAAACCCGCTCTAATTTCCGGTAAATAGCCAAAGCCTCATCCACTTTTCCTTGCACCAGGTAAATATTGGCCAGATTAAAATTATTTTGATAATCATGGGCATCCATTTTAAGGGCCTTTTGAACCACCCCGATGGCCGCTTCCACATGCCCAATCTGTAAATAGATATCGGTCAACTCATAATAAGGGGGAAGATAAGAGGGGTCAATGACCATGGCTTGCTGAAGGTATTGGACGGATTTAAGCCAATTCCCTTCATCCAATAGGGCCCCCATCGCCTTATTCATAAACCGTTCGGCTTCACGTGCAACAGGAGATTGGACTTTCCGATGCTTAGGCATTATCCACTTTCTTGAAACAAAAAGTCACGGTCTGCTTTTCCCTTTCCTTTTAAAAAAAGGATCACCAGTAGGGCCAAACCTACACTAATTGAAGAATCCGCAACGTTAAAGGCCGGCCAATGGTACCTTCCTATATAAAAATCTAAAAAATCTACAACCGCCCCTAACCAAATTCGATCGATCAAATTTCCTAACGCTCCCCCAAGGATAAGGGAGAACGCAAGATGGGTTCCCCACGCCTTATCCGGCGACTTTCTAAAAAATAGCCCCAGCAGAATCACTGCTAATATACCGACAATCGTCAAAAAAAGAGTTCTCAAACTACTTTCATGATCGGCAAACAGTCCAAATGCTGCCCCAGGGTTGTGAATATGGGTAAGATTAAAAAACCCTTTAATAATGACATGGGATTGATGAAGTTCCATTGTGCGTTGGATTAAAATTTTAGTGAATTGATCTAAAATAATAATCCCCCCCATAACAATTGTCAAGGTATGGTACTTGCGTTTCAAACCTCAAACCCTTTTGATAAAACAGAAGCGCACCTGGAACATAATGTTGGATGTTTTTTTTCAACCCCAACAGAAGGTAAATACATCCAGCACCGTTCGCATTTCAAGTATACCGACCGTTTGACACGAACCGCAAGACCTTTCATCGTTTCACCGGGAAAAGGCGGGGGCACCTCTTCTTCATGAGTCGTGGAAATGGAATTCTCCGGGAAACCTTTTGAAATTGGAAAAATATTTACGGTGGATACAATGAAAAGTGACGGCATCTCCTTTTCATACTTGCGTAAAAACTCCAACAATTCCTCCTCTGCAAAAAGATCAACCGAGGCTTCCAGCGGATGCCCAATTTCTTTTTTTTGTCGAGCTTTTTCCAAAGCCTTGGATACATCATCGCGAATTTGAAGGAGCTTTTCCCAACGCTCACAAAGATGGGAATCGCCCGTTCCCATATCAGGTTCGGGAAAAAGTGTCAAAAAAACACTAATTTTCCCTTTTTCATCATTTAAAGATTTCCAAATTTCATCCGCTGTAAAGGACAGCACGGGAGCCATTAATTTAGTCAAGGCAACCAATATGTCATACAAGACCTGCTGGGCCGCCCTGCGTTCAATGGATTTTGGTTGTGTTACATAAAGCCGATCCTTTAGGACATCCAAATATACCGAACTTAAATCTACTGCACAAAAATAATTTAAAGCGTGAATCACAATGTGGAATTCATAATCAGAATATCCGCGGCGAACTTTTTTTACCAATTGGTCCAGGCGCTCCAAGGCCCAATGGTCTATTTCAAAAAGAGCATCTGGTCTTACTCGATCTTTTTCAGGATCAAAATCATATAAATTCCCCAATAAGAAACGACAGGTGTTTCGGATTTTTCTGTAGGTTTCCGCCAATTGCAATAGAATTTCGGAGGAGACCCGAACATCCTCCCGAAAATCAGTTGACGCCACCCATAACCTCAAAATTTCGGCACCATATCGGTCGATAACCTCCTGAGGAGCCACGACATTCCCCGCCGATTTGGACATTTTTTTGCCGCTGCCATCCACCACAAACCCATGGGTGAGAACAGCCTGATAAGGCGCTCGCTGATCGGTTTGGAGGGAAGAGAGCAGTGCACTATGAAACCAACCTCTGTGCTGGTCAGAACCTTCCAGATAAAGATCCGCGGGCCATTTTAAATCGTCCCGTCTTTTTAAAACGGCAGCATGGCTGACGCCCGATTCAAACCAAACATCCAAAATGTCATTTTCTTTCTTAAAACGCGTACACTTGCAATGGGGGCAGGAAGTCCCTTTTGGCAACAGATCTTCATCTTTTTTAGAAAACCAAATATCGCTTCCCCCCTCGTGTTCCATTTGGTCCGCAACATAGTTAATTACCTCAGGAGAAACCAGGGCTTTTTCACAACCCAGACATGTAAAAGCAACAATGGGAACACCCCAAACCCTTTGGCGGGAAATACACCAATCAGGGCGATTTTCAATCATTCCAAAAATACGATCCTTTCCCCATTTAGGTACCCATTGAACCCTATCAATTTCCTCCAAAGCCCTTTTACGAAGGTCATTCACGCTCATGGAAATAAACCATTGTTCTGTAGCACGAAAAATTACGGGGTTTTTACACCGCCAACAGTGAGGGTAGGAATGGGAAATGGCCTCTTCTTTAATCAACATCCCCAAATCTTTAAGATGGTCTATAATTTCCGGGTTGGCTTTAAAAACCTTTTTCCCGGCAAAAATCCCCGCCTCCGGCAAAAATTCTCCTCGGTGATTAACCGGTGTGAAAACTTCTAATGCATACCGAAGACCTACCTCATAGTCTTCTTGTCCATGACCCGGAGCGGTATGAACGCACCCGGTTCCTTGTTCCAAAGTTACATGCTCGCCCATTACAAGAGGGACATCCCGGTCCAACCAGGGGTGGCGGCAAATGACCCCTTCCAACTCGCTTCCAGCCCAAATTCCCTCTTTTATCCGAAAATCATTTTTCTTAAATTGAAATGCCTCCATACACGACTCTATTAAATCTTGGGCCAATAGAATTTCTCCAACTGGAGTCTGGACCATTTGATATTGAAATCGAGGGTGAAGTGTAATTGCCATATTTCCCACCAAGGTCCAGGGCGTGGTGGTCCAAATGGCCACATGGGTTCCTCCTTGACCATTGATCGAAAATTTTTCATTGGAAAACTTAACCGGAAATTTTACGAAGATAGAGGGAGAATGGTGTTCCTGATATTCCACTTCGGCTTCAGCCAACGCCGTTTCGTCAAAAGGACACCAAAGAACAGGTTTTTTCCCCTTGTAAACCCCTCCGGCAGCCACCACCTTTCCAAATTCACGGACAATCGACGCTTCATAGGATGGGGCCATGGTCAGATACGGATCTTCCCACTGACCAAATACCCCCAACCGCTTAAATTCTTCCTTTTGAAGATTAACAAATTTCTCGGCATACTCCCGGCAGGCCTGCCGAATGTTTAACTTACCCATCTCTTTTTTCTTTTGGCCCAAGCTCTTTAACACCTGAAACTCGATGGGGAGGCCGTGACAGTCCCACCCCGGCACAAAAGGGGAAGCTTTTCCCTCCATGGTTTTCGATTTGACCACAATGTCCTTGAGAATTTTATTTAACGCATGGCCCATATGGATTCGACCATTGGCATAAGGAGGGCCATCATGAAGAATAAAAGGGATACGGCCGGTTTGCTCCGCCTTTAAAAGAAAATTCAGGTTTATTTTTTCCCACCACTGGAGAATTTGGGGTTCCCTTTGCGGAAGGCTGGCTTTCATCGGAAAGGAAGTTTTCGGAAGGTTTAATGTTTCTTTATAATCCATGGTTTTTATTTTTCATAAAATTTTTTAATGATACTAACATAGTTTGGTGGGGATGAGTCAATATTTTCACCCTCCTTACCACCTCCTGCTCAACCCGGAGGCAAAAAATCAAATGAAAGTTTTCCAAGACGGTAATCCTTTTGGGCCCTCTCATACCGAGCAGGGGTTCCCAAGTCTAACCAATAATCCGTGGTTTCATATCCAAACAACTTCTTTCCCTGGACTACCAATTTTAAATAGGTATCGGTAATGGAATGAAACACGGCCTCCGGGAAAAACCTAAAAATCTCGGGGTCTAAAATCTGAATGCCTGTAAACATAAAAAGGTCCAGGGGTTGTTGGAAGCGTTTGGGTTTTCCAAGAAACCTTTGGACACGACCAGTCATATCCCGTTCGATGACCCCATACCGCTTCACATCTGGATCCTTTCGGAGAACCAGCGTTCCCATCCCCCCTTTTTCTTGGTGAAAAGAAAATAAATCATGAAGGTTGAGGTTTACCAAAATATCCGCATTGATTAAAAGGAAAGGCCCGCTTTTAAAAAACCATTCCATTTTTTTTAACCCTCCCCCTGTTCCCAGGAGGGTTTCCTCTTCTGAATATATAATTTTCATCCCAAATTTTTCACCCTGCCCCACCTTCTCCTGAATCATTTTTCCATTATGGTGAAGGTTAATGACAACCTCTTTAATTCCATAATGGCGCAATAAAAAAAGCGTATAGAAAATTAAAGGAACTTTCCCCACGGGAAGAAGGGGTTTTGGACAATGGTCTGTTAACGGGCGGAGGCGTGTCCCTAATCCTGCCGCCAGTATCATGGCTTTCATGAATCTTGAAATTCCCTAATATAAGGCTTAAGGAGTTGAAACAAAGGAGTCAGAGAAGGATACCGGCATAAATTTTCTTTCACATACCCCAAAGTGGGTGCCACAAAAGGAATAAAACGGGGATTTTTTTTGACCTCGGAAATGTAAATAAAACGCCCAGCGGCTTTAAGGTTTCTCTGAATACTCATTAAATCAAATCTTTCCCTAAAGTGGAGAGGATCTAAAATGGGTTTAGACGACTCTTCTTTTCTTTTTAAAAAATAATCCAGAAGCTGTTGGATCAGGTCATTGGGAAGCGAGACATACGAATCCCTCAAAAGGGAAGCCAAGTCATATAAACAGGGACCCTGAAGAGCATCCTGGAAATCAATCACCCGAACTCGGCTCTGATGGATCATCAAATTCCGACTGTGAAAATCCCTGTGGGTAAAACACCGGGGTTCTTGGGAGAGTTGATCAGATATTTGAAAGAAAAACCCTCGAATTTTTTCACGATCGGAATTCTTGATTTTCATCCCAATTCTGGCCTCAATGCCAAATTCCAAAAAATGATCAAATTCCCACATTAAAAGAGGGGTGTCAAATACCCTTTCAAAAGCAAGGCACGAACCCTGGGATGGGTCTGAGCCACAGGACTGAAGACGCAATAACTCATCAACCGCCTTCAAATAAAGGGATTCCAATGAGGAGGATGAGCATTTCGCAATTTCATGTTCCAAGGTTTGATCCCCAAGATCTTCTAAAAAAATTAACCCTTCAGATTTTTCGTAATGAAAAATTTCAGGAACCCCGATCCCGTTTCTGGTTAAAAATTTTTGAATATTAACAAAAGGAAGTTCTTGGATACGGGAAGGTTTTCCGGTAACTTCTTCCTCAGAAGCCTTAAAATTTTCCGGATCCGAAAGCTCCATTAGAACCATGGAGGACCCAAAACCATTTTCTAAAAAAAGACGGTAATATCTTCGATTGGACGCATCCCCCGGAAGGGGTTCAACCTGGAGGTTTTGAGAACCCCCCTTAAAGTTTACCTTAACAATTTTCGATAACTTTTCTAAATCCATATTAACGTCTTTTTTAAGATAGTCGTTTCACGAAAAAATATTCTGCCACCAAAACCTTGGGCTGTCAACGCACCATCGGTTGTTTTCTCTGTAAAATCCTACAAAAACCATCCTTCCCAATAACGGATTTACATTTGAGAAAGTCTCTTGGCAATTTCGAAAGCTGCCCCAATCCGAACGGCCTTAACCCGTTTGAGCCCTTTCACCTTCATCAGCTCTTCTAAGGACTGTTGGGACAAATTTTCCAAGGACTGAAACCGGATCATGAGATCTTCTGCAATTTGTTCTGCTGACCAGCCGGGCAAGCCAGACCCAATTAATATGGCCAACAGATCGGTATGACTACAGCGGGAGGCCCCCAAGCGGTAAAATTTTCCCCCGGGATGATGCCATTCCTCCCATTCCTTTTTAGGGTCAACTTTTTCCATTTTTACCCCTTCTATGGATTTTTTTATAGCCTGGGTAACACCTAACAGGTTTTTTCTTGAAGTTCAAGAAAATATCGGTTTTCAAAACCCATCAGGAACCCTTTTCCAATTAAACCCGGGTCATTCCGAAACTCCATTATGGAAGAGCACATTAAATTAAGTTGAATTTACAGGAAACTTTCTAGAAGGGTTTTTCTTCTATACTGAAAAGGAAAGGATAGAGACAAACATTTCAAGGAAAAATTAGAATGGAATTAAGGCTAACATGAGGGGTTCAATCCGCTTCAGGTTCAGTACCCCCGTGTTTGTGGGTGACCTTATCTTCATCAAATAGATCGGCCATTTCTTCATGAATGGATGGGAACTCATAGGGGTCCTGAATGACATTTAAAGACTGATCTTCCTTCTTTAAGGACTGATCTTTCTTCTTTTTTGCCTCCTCTGGGAGACCTTCTTTTTTCTCTTTTTCTTTTTTCTTTTCCATCAATCACCCAACCTTAGTTTTGGGCTATTATACGAAATTCACTTGGAATATACAACCACAAACTCAACCTCCTAAAACCCAACCAACAGGATCACCTATGAGGGACTGGACATATGGGACTCTCCCCCTTTTTTCAATGGGTTTCTTTTAACCTAGAAGGGATTGGGGAAAAAAAATCCTCAACAACACTTTTCTTCATCTTCCTTAGGGGCACAACTTCCCACCGGAGCGTTGACTTCCACAATGGTACGGTCAGGCTCAACAATGGTAAACCAATGAGAGTAGGGGTCTTTTAGTAATTTTTCAACCGTATCGGTACAAACCTCCAAAGCATCGTTCCTTTGAAAGAAATGCCCTTCTTCATCCATTACAGCCTTAAACGGCCCTCGATATATGGCCTGATGCCCCAAATATTCACACCTTCCTTTTTTTTCAAATTTAAAACCACGGACCGTTACAGAATAAAAGTGGTACCCCTCTACTTCTTTCCAATAATCCTTTTTTAAAACTTCAAGGCCATAAAACCCTGCCTTTTCCAATCCTGCCAAAAACTCCTCCTCGGTCAGGGCCCCGGAAAGACATTCCCCCCATAGCTGCTCATTAATCCGGATATGGGGAGGGGTGGGGCGATCCGAAACAATATCCGATATCACAATTCTCCCCTGGTCCTTTAATACCCGCCACATTTCCGAAAATACCTGATTCTTATCTGGGGATAGGTTAATGACACAATTGGAGGTTATAAGATCCACCGATTGAGACTCTGCCGGTATTTTTTCCAGGTAACCTTTTTGAAAATCCACCACATCAAATCCAAGATTTTGAGAAACTGAAACTTTATTCCGTCGGGCCACCTCTAGCATTTGGTCCGTCATATCCACCCCAATGACCTTCCCTTCCGGCCCTACCTTTTTCGCGGCAATAAAACAATCAATTCCTCCCCCGGACCCCAAGTCCAGCATCCATTCTCCCGGTTTCAGGCCTGCAAGGGTTACAGGGGACCCACACCCATAGAAGCGTTCCAAAACCTCCTCTGGTATATGCTGGATTTCCTCAAGATCATAATGAACGGGACAACAAAGCTCCGCCTGAGGCTTTTCAGCGGCCTTTCCATAGAACTTTTTAACGATCTGATGAGGTTTTTCCACATCGAAGGAAAGCACACAGTTGGAATGAAGGGTATGCACCTGGTTCTCTGTCAAAAGTTCCAATCCCGTGGTTCCACAAACCAAGGCTCCTTCCCCCATGGCATGGAATATCACCGGAGAAGAATATCCGGATCGGTCATTTAAGGCCTCCTTCTTTTTTCTGGAAAGGTCCAACATAATATCTCGGACCATCTCTTGGTAAAAGGAATCATACGGATCTTCTTCTAATATATTCCCATTTTTTTTCCGGGTCTCACTCAAAAAATAAGTATGCTCTTCATCTCCTCCCCCCGTCATAAAGCGAAAGGGATTTTCCTTGATACCGGCTTTACGCATCAGGGTTGCAGCCCGGAAGGCCTTTGCCACAGGACTATTGAACCAAAATTCCTGGATGGAGCCAGCCACCGCATCTCCCATATCCAAAGAAGGGTGGTTCGCAAAGGCGGCGGATGGGAAAAGGTGTCCATTTGAATATAAACACAAGCTATCCCAACAGGCATTACTCAAATCGTATTTGGTTCCAGGTTGAGAATTCACACGCATCTTAAAAGACTCATAATTATCCAGGACAATCCCTACTTCCTCCGAATTCTTCTTAACGGTTCGAACCAATTGGAGAAGCTCTGGATTGCTTGGAATGGAATTTCCGTTTCCACATTCCAACAACCGTCCTCTTCGATGGGGCCACATTAAATGAATGGATTGGGCCCCCAATGATTTTGCCAAAAAAGGAAGACCCGAAATATCTTGAAAGTTTTCATTTGTAACCACGGCCGTTAAGGAGGTATGAAACCCTAAATCACTTACCAGACGCAATCCCTCCGTAATCTTAGCAAAGGTTCCATCCCCCCGAATGGGATCATTAAAATGCTTGGTAGAACCGTCCAAACTGACTTGAAGGAAAACTTTATCCCGATCCACCTCATTTAAGCGCTTTAACCGACCATCCTGAAAGAGGGTGGCATTGGTCAAAATAATCAATTCTGCTTTTTTGTTTTGGGTAATATGCTCGATGAGATCAAAAATATCCTTTCGCAAAAACGGTTCTCCACCTGTAAAATAAAATCGGCGAGCTCCCAGCTGGTAGGCTTCATTAATTACCTTCATAAGGTTCTGGGTGGAAAGGCCAGGGTCTCCCCCAGGGTGGGAGCTAACCAAACAATGGGTACAGGTTAAATTACATGAATTATTCGTATGAATCCAAAATTCATTGAGCTTAACGGGTTTTAAGTAATCTCCTCTTCCCGTATAGGGAGCCCGCTCAACAGGATCTAAGAAAAGCATTTGATGTCGGATGCCCGCTTTTACGAAATCATACACATGGAGCCAGGCCACGGCACTGTCCAACCCATATTCTTTTCGGTATTCCTTAATCAGGTCACCCAAATTCCTTTTCCCATCCACCAGATTTAAAATTTGACCTCCCCGCTCATCGGTTGAAATCCAATTCGGGGCTTCATCATCCACAAAAAAATGGATTTGATTATTTTCAAATTGAACCCACCTAGGCCGAAACAAGATAGTGGAATCCTTCAAATTCATCGTATCCTCCTCATGCTAAAATTAGGCAAACCCATTTTTCCTATAAATGGCAAGATTTTGATAGCATAAAACACCGCCAATGTAAATAATGTAGTCTCCATTACACCCCCCTTGAATCCCCTTGAGTCCATGGAGGACAATCTGTTAAAATAGATCATTTAGAGTTTCGTAAAGCCGCACAATGATTCTTACCAAAGAACCCAAAAACCAGATGGCCTTTAAGGAACGCCAAAACATCTGATTTTATTAGAACAAAGGTCCTTTTGGAGTAAATCAGGAAAAGAAGAAATACCATTGACTCAAAATTTTAAAAAAAATGCAAACGGGGATTTCGGGAAACCAGAATCGGGTTATCGGGATCTTTTCCGCCTCTTCTCGTATTTAAAACCCCATTTAAAATCCCTCACTTTGGCAGCTCTTTTGTTAATGGGGGTTTCAACCATCACTCTTGGAATTCTTTGGAAAATTCGTGGCCTGGTCGATCTCGTCATGGTACAACATGATTTTTCTGCCCTCACAACGACCATTTATATTTTGGTGGTTTTCTTCCTTCTGCAAAGCATCCTCTCCATCGGGCAAAGCTATATGGTCGCCTTGGTAGGGCAAAAAATTATAGCTCAATTTCGGAACAGTCTTTTCCGGCACCTGGAAAGTCTTTCTTTGGGATTTTTTTCAAAAAGGAGAACAGGAGAAATCCTTTCCCGGTTAACCAATGATGTAGGAACGATTCAAACCATTTCCACCACCGTTCCGGTTGATTTGGCCAAACAGGGGGTAATTTTATTGGGAGCGGTAGGAATTTTGATCTATATGAACTGGAAACTTTGTTTAATGATCCTCATCGTTGTTCCCTTTGTGATCCTTACCGCAAAGGTTTTTGGCCGAAAATTAAAAGCCCTTTCAACGGCCGTCCAAGACCGAATGGCAGAGACCTCAACGATTTTGGAAGAGGTGATTTCCGGAATTCGGATTGTAAAATCCTTTGTGCGAGAAGATTATGAAGCGGACCGATTTAAGCACACGGTCAATCAAACCCTTGATTTGGCCTTGAAAAAAGCGTGGGTTTTTGCGGTTTTTATTCCCGTCATCACTTTTTTAACCCTGATGGGTGCAGCGGGCGTTCTTTGGTACGGGGGTTACCAAGTCATTCAAGGGAACATGACCCCTGGGGATTTGGTGGCTTTTGTTTTATACGGGGGAATCCTCATGGGACCCTTTTCTTCCTTTGCAAGGGTTTTTTCCCAACTCAAAGAGGTCCAGGGGGCAACCAAACGGGTTTTTGAAATTTTGGATCTTGAGTCCACTATTCCCCAGAACCCACAGGCTCCCCCTCTCCCCCCCCTTCAGGGAAAAGTGACCTTTCACGGCGTGGGGTTTTCGTATGAGCCTGGAGCCAAAGTACTCAAGAATATATCATTCAAAGTCGCCCCCGGCCAAGTGATCGCCTTGGTGGGACCCAGTGGGGCAGGAAAAACCACCCTACTCAATCTCCTCCATCGTTTTTATGACCCAACCGAGGGATGGATCGAAATTGACGGACAACCGATTCGGGAGGTCCAATTAAAATCTCTTTATTCCCAATTCGGGTTGGTTTCTCAGGAGACGATTTTATTCGGTGGAACCATCCGGGAAAATATTCTTTATGGCCAATTGGATGCAGGGGAGGATGAGATTGTGGCAGCCGCCAAAGCGGCCAATGCCCATCCATTTATATCTGCTTTACCCCGGGGATATCAAACCATCGTGGGGGAGAAAGGAATTAATCTTTCCGGGGGGCAACGACAACGAATTGCCATTGCCCGGGCCATTTTAAAGCGCCCAAGACTTCTATTGCTGGATGAGGCAACTTCCTCTTTGGATAACGAGTCTGAAATGCTCATTCAAGAAGCATTGCAAAGACTCATGGAAGGGAAAACCACCTTTGTGATCGCTCATCGGCTGACCACGGTACAGAATGCCGATATTATTTTAACCCTGGAAGACGGGGAAATCGTAGAAAAAGGAACCCACACGGAGCTTTTAAATTTAAAAGGACTCTATCATCATCTCTATACAGTAAAATGGGAAAAAAGTGAGGATTGGTTAATCCATCACGAAAAATAATTAAGACAACGGTTAGAACCACTCAGGATGGAGGATTAAAAAAATGGGTGAAACAGAAAAAAATAAAGGAAATCAACCCCAAGGTTTAGAAATTGAATGGACAGAGGAAGCAAAAGATCTAATGAAAAATGTTCCCAGTGTGGTCAGGAAAGCAGCCATGAAAGGGGTAGAAACCTATGCTAAGGCCAAGGGTTTTCAAAAAATCGATGCCAACCTCGTGGCCCGGGCAGCAGAAGCCCGGGAAAGGGGTGAGCCCTTGGATAAGGAGGGCCAGGAGGCCCCACAAACCCCATCCAAAAAAGCGGTTCGGCGCCAATATGTTAGTTTTTTGTTCTACAAAGTTGATCCAGCCTGGCGTCGCCTTTCCCTATCCACACGAGAACAAGGGAAAAAAGAGTTCTCTACCATCGTTAACCAATATACCCAAAATGACCAAATAATCATCCGGACCTTCTCTACGGTGGGAACACGAAGCGATTGCGATTTTATGATGTGGCGGATCAGCTACTCCCTGGAGCTAATTCAGGAATTTACCGCAAAACTTTTAGCCACCCAATTGGGACAATACCTATTGACCCCCTATTCTTATCTGGCCATGAGTAAGCGGTCCGTTTATGTCGATAAGATTAATCCAGAGCATGAAGAGCAAAGACTCCGAATTGTTCCGGGAAAAGCACAATATCTTTTTATATATCCCTTTGTAAAAACTCCAGAATGGTATTTGCTGACCAAGTATGCCAGGCAGGGTATGATGGATGAGCATATCGAAGTTGGGACGAAATTTCCATCGGTGAAACTCAACACCGCCTATTCCTTTGGGTTAGACGATCAAGAATTTGTGGTGGCCTTTGAAACCGACAAACCGGATGAATTTTTAGATCTCGTGATGGAATTACGGGAAACCCAGGGACGCTTATATACAGAAAGAGATACCCCTATTTTTACATGTATTTCTCGGGATTTAAAATCCATGTTAGACCTGCTTGGGGGTTAAACAATGGGGGAAACAGTGGACCCCCGGAAAAAATCTTTTAAGATTCGCTCCGCCGCAAGGGTCCCCTGGTGGATACAATCTGGAATTCCGATCCCTCGATAGGAGGAACCCGTTAATACCAGGCATGGAAATCCTCGGAGCGCTTCCTCAATAAGGTCCAACCGGTTTTGATGACCCACCGTATATTGGGGGGTTGCGTTGTCCCAACGAAAAACCTTTGAAAACACCGGTTCTGCGGAAATCCCCATAATGCCCCGAAGCTCTTCTCGCACCACTCGGATCATTTCCTGATCCCCCAGGGAAAGAATTTCCTGTCCCAAGGTTCCTCCCAGAAAACACCGTAGAAGCACATGGCCAGGGGGTGCCCGATAGGGAAATTTTGTAGATGTCCAGGTAGCTGCCAAGATTCGGCGACCTTCAACCCGGGGAACAATAAAACCATATCCATCCATAGGCCGAGGAATTTCTTCCTGACGAAAACCTAAGGAAACAGTTGCCGTAGATGCAAAAGGGATTTTTTTCAGCGTCCCTGAAAGGGCGGGAGAAAACCCTTCTACCAGTCGAGCCGCCTGAAAGGCGGGAACCGTTAAAACCACGGCATTGGCTTCCATCACTTCCCCCCCTTCTATCATCACCCGGTAAGATCGGGGTCCTTTTGGTTGAATCTGTTCCACTTTTTTTCCAGATACCATGGAAAAAGGAGACAAATGCTTGACCCACGCATCCACCAATTGCCCGGTCCCTTCTTTCAGCGTGACAAAGGTGGTCCATTTTATTCCTTCTTTGTTTGGTTTGTTTCTTAAACCCTTTCGTCTTTCAAGAAGACCCCGAATTAAACTTCCGTATTCCTGTTCAAGATCATAAAATAGCGGAAAGGCAGATTTTAAACTCATCCGCTCAACATCTCCTGCATAGATTCCGCTGAGCAAAGGCTCCACAAGCCTGAGCAATGCTTCTCTACCCAGTCGCCGTCGAACAAAAGCAGCAACAGATTCATCTTGAGTGCCCCTGAACTTGGGAAGAACCAAATCTCCTAGCATTCGAACCTTTCCCCAACCAGACAACACAGAGGAAGTCAAATAGGGAAATAGACGGGTGGGAACCAATAGGCCCTGTGGTAGCTCAAGGAGTTGTCCAGCCCGAAGGGTATACACACGCTGTTGCTCACGATTGGTTTCAATCAATTGGGAAACCAGGCCTAGCCGCTCGCACACCTCCAAGGCCCACGGTTTGTAAGACACAAATGATTCAGGGCCCCCTTCAATTAAAAACCCTCCCTCCCTTTGTGTGATGATTTTCCCACCAAACAGATGGGACCCTTCCAACAGCGTAAAGGAGATGGGACTTCCTTGATGACGGGCCTCCTGAAAACGGTCTGCAGCCCCTAGCCCTGAGACACCTCCTCCCACAATGATGACTTTGAATGTTGAACGGTTCATATCAAAAATGTTTGGGCCTTTTCATTCACAAAAAAAAAATAGGAACCGGAAATTTGAGCCTAAATTCTAAAATAATGATTTTAAATCGATGTTTTTTGGAAAAGCAGAAGGGAAAATAAAAACGGAGAAGTTTATCCACGGGAAAGGAGCCTTAAAGAATCTTTAATTAATTGCTCCACGGAGGGAGCAATCTGGGCCCCTTTTAGTAACTGTTCAATGGCATCCCGGCCTTGAGCCTTGGGATACCCCAGATAAACCAATCCTGCTAAGGCATCGTTTCTAATACGCTCCTGAGGTTCCGAATTGAAAACATACCCCACAGAAGATTGAATAGGAGAAACAGGAAGGCCCCCTATCTTTTCTTTTAACTCCAAAGCCAGCCGTGCTGCTGTTTTTTTCCCTACGCCAGGAATGGAAGCCAACCGCCTAACGTCCCCCTTTTCGATGGCCATTTTAATATCGGGAACCGAAAGCCCAGACAGAATATTCAAGGCAAGCCTGGGACCCACTCCATTCGTGCCAAGCAAAAGCAGGAAAACATCAAACTCATCGGTGGTGAGAAAACCAAAAAGTTGAAGGGCATCTTCTCGAACATGGGTATGTGTAAACAGAACGACCTGCTCGTTCACCTCCGGAAGACCGTAAAAGGAAGATAAGGGTAGAAAAACCTTATACCCTACCCCGTTCACATCCACGATTAGATACTGAGGATTTTTAAAGAATAGCTTACCGGTTAAGGATGCAATCATTTCCAAATTTCTTTCTAAAGACATCGCTTAAAAAATCAGGACACTAAAACCCTGATTGATCAGTCCCGGGTTGGACCAATCTTTGCAACCGATCGGAATGAAGATGACAAATTGCCGCTGCCAACGCATCAGAAGCGTGTTGCGATGAAAATTCTTCCTGAAAGGATAAAAGCCGAGAAACCATTATCTGAACCTGCTCTTTCCGGGCAGCACCGTAACCGGTAACTGCCAATTTGATTGCAGTGGGGGAATATTCAAAAAGAGAAAGGTTTCTTTCCTGTGCCGCTAATAGGGCAACCCCCCGAGCCTGACCCAGTTTTAATGCTGCTTTAAAGTTTTTCCCTACAAAAGTGTCCTCAACAACCATGATCTGGGGGTGATATTGATCAATTAACTCAAGCACCTTGTTGTGGATTGTTTGAAGACGAAGGGGAAGGGGGGAACTCCAGGAAGTCTTAATGGTTCCCGAAGCAATGAAACTCAGTTTATTCGTTTTATAATCAACAATTCCGTATCCGGTGGCTACTGTCCCAGGGTCAATACCCAGCGCACGCATCGCCTTTTCCTGTATTATGATTTTGCCGCCGCCTTTTCGATAACATCATCGGGAATATCAAAATTAGCATAAACGTTTTGGACATCATCATGGTTTTCAAGAGCCTCCATGAGGCGCAACATCTGCTCGGCCTCCTTCCCTTCCAATTTAATATGGGTTTGAGGAATGGCGGTAATCTCTGAAAGGACCATTTCAATGGATTCTTTTTCAAGAACTCCTTTTACCCCTTCAAAATCCTTAAGAAAAGTAAAAATCTCATATTGGTTTCCCTCTGTTTTCATATCTTCGGCACCTGCCTCTAAGACCATCCCCATTAGGCGGTCTTCGTCAATTTTTTCATGTTCCACAACAATGTATCCTTTTTTTTCAAACATCCATGAAACACACCCCGCTTCTCCCAAATTTCCCCCATTTTTTCCCATTAACTGCCTGATTTCTGAAATGGTTCGGTTCTTATTATCGGTCATGATTTCAATCAAAATGGCCACCCCTCCGGGGCCGTACCCTTCATAAACCGTTTCCTCATAATTGACTCCCGGGAGCTCACCCGTCCCCCGTTGAATTGCTTTTTTAATATTGTCCGCGGGCATGTTGCTCTCTTTCGCTTTTGCTACAGCAGTACGAAGACGGGGATTTCCATCAGGATCTCCTCCACCCAGCCGAGCGGCAACGGCAATCTCTTTAATGATTCGTGTAAAGATTTTTCCTCTCTTGGCGTCAACCGCGGCTTTTTTATGTTTGGTTGTAGCCCATTTTGAATGTCCGGACATCGATTTCCTCCTAAAACCTAACAGGATGTTGAAAAACTCCGAATCCGTCATTCCCGAATGGTTTTATCGGGAATCCAGGCTCTTTAAAATCAACAGCTTCTGGATTCCCGCTTTCGCGGGAATGACGACCTAACGCACAAATACATACTTTTCCAACACCCTGCTAATGATAAAAAAACCCTTTGGGATCGTTTTATTTCAAGGGCCCATTTTTTATGGCCAATGAATTTTCGGTCCCCCCGAGGAAGGTGGGGTTGATGGTTTAATCTAAGATTCTCCCTTATCCAAATTTTTTACCACAACATTTTTAGGTTTCCATTCCCCTTGTTTCTCTTCTAACTCGATTTCTAGGGACAGGTTGAAAATTATTCGCTGGGGGTTAGCCCCTTCCTCCTTTTGAGACATTTCAGAAATTTTTTCTTTGTCTCCCTCAAAAGAAGGAACTTCCTTTTTGATATCCACCGAAACAGATACGGAAGATTGGGTGGTTGCAGAAACCTTCTCTTCAACAGAGGGGTTTTCAACCCCTCCCCTTGGCTTGGACCCCCGGGAAAACCCAGCCGAAACCGTTGCCTCCGATGATTCTTTGGAAGGAGACCCGACAGGGGATACTTCACCAGTCCGAATTCCTTCCCGTTTACTCAATGATCGTCTCAGGTCCTTCACCACCACTTTTCCAATTGCCTTCAGCGTCTCTACAACGCCTTCTCCGGAAACAGCGGCTGCTTCGAAAACCGGAACGCCCCTTTCATTGAGTTGTTCATTGAGTTCTTCAAGGCTCAAGACCTCCGGTAGGTCCCGCTTATTATACTGGATCACGAAAGGGAATTGGTCGAGATTAATTCCCTCTTCGGACAGGTTTTGTTTTAAATTCTTTATACTTTGAATATTTGAATCGAGAGCCTCCCGCTGGGAGTCTGCAACAAAGACAACTCCGTCCGCCCCTTTTAAAACCAGCCTTCGGGTCGAATTGTAAAAAACCTGCCCGGGAACGGTATAGAGATGAAAACGAAGTTTAAAACCATTAATTTCACCGACGTCCACGGGAAAAAAGTCCAGAAAAATGGTCCGGTCCCCATAGGTGGGAATGGTGACAAGCTTTCCTTTCCCCTGAGCGGACAACCGCTGGTATACTTGTTGGATATTCGTTGTTTTACCGGAAAGACCAATTCCATAATAAACTATTTTTGCATTGATCTCACGGGTTGCATAGTTAAAAAGAGCCATTCGGAAAGGGGTAAGATCCTCCTCTAAGTACTTAATAATTCGAGTTTAATCAGCAGATTCAATTAATGTCTTTTACCATAATCATGGGGGACTGTCAATGAAACAGATCCTCCCAAGAACATATATGGACCCATCCCGTTTCGCAAGGATGTTTTTCAATTGAGGCAAACAAGGAACAGATTGCTTACATATATCCGGCCTGTGAGTGGAAATCTGATTAGTTTCCTGGCCCCGATG
>Ga0299906_10000301_pt1 | contig 48159 bp, 33 predicted proteins | sample RVTome_14_FD_200259 | JGI IMG/M metagenome (GOLD analysis project Ga0299906, IMG submission 200259) | Soil microbial communities from uranium-contaminated site in the Upper Colorado River Basin, Wyoming, United States - RVT145D125 (version 2) ... | reverse complement strand
ACCATGGCGCCCGTGCCGGCGTGGTACGAGGGCATCCAGTAGCTGGTGTCCTGATCGGTCTCCGCTCGTGGGCTCCCGCCGGCTGCGGCCTCGATGGCCACTGAGGCGACGTGCCAACGGTCGTAGGCCGTCCGGGTGGAGAAGGCGATCCGTCCGTCCGGCGCCAGCGCCGGCGACAGCGCCTCGATGCCCTCGGGGGTGACGGGATGGGGATTGCCGCCATCGGCGCCGATCGCCCAGATGCGGAAGCCGCCTTCCTGGCCCAGGATGGGGCTCTGCGGCGGGCCGATTTCCCGGCCCCGGGCCGAGTAGAAGTAGATCGTGCCGCCGTCGGGCGACCACACGGGCGACCCGTCCCAGTTGACCGACTCGGTCAGCCGCGTGGCGTTCGCGCCGTCGGCGTCCATGACGTACAGCTCGCCCTCGCGCTGTCGCGTGAAGGGGAAGAACGGATGGCCGAACACCGGCGTATCGCGGTCGGACGAGAAGGCGATGCGCCGTCCGTCGGGCGAGAACGCCGGCCGGAAGTCGCCGCCCGGATGCCGCGTCAGGTTCGTCGCGCCATCCAGGCGTGCCGTCTCGATGGGACGGAAGGGCATGACGAAGACGTCCGCGTTGCCGTCGCGCGTGCTCACGAAGGCGATCGTCCGTCCGTCCGGCGAGATGGCGGCCTGATCCTCCATGGCCGCGCTGTCGATGAGCAGTCGCGGCTCGCCGCGCGCCTCCAGGTCGATGGCGTACAGATCCGGGTGGCCGCGGCGCTCCGACGTGAAGATCACCCACCGGCCGTCGGGTGAGAAGACGGCGTCGTAGTCGAGGCCCGGGTGCGTGGTGAGCCGTTCTGGCGGCTCGCCGGCGGCGGGGAAGTAGTAGACGTCCCAGTTGCCGGGTCGCAGGGACGAGTAGACGACGCGCTCCAGTCCCGCGACGTCGGGCTGACCGGGCACCGCACTGGAGTCGACCGCCGGCGGTTCCGACTGCCCGCAGGCGGCCGCCAGGATCGTGGCAAGCAGGGTTCCCTTCAGGATTCGTGTGTCCACGTCGAGCACCCTCCGGCAGCAGAGTCCTGGACGATCAGGAAGCCGGGCCGCGCAGGCCGAGGCCGTCGATGCCTATCTGTCGCCAGGACTCCAGTTGAGGATCACCGTGATCGGATCGAGCGCGGCCTCGCCGGGCACACGCATCAGGAACCGGCCGTCCTCCGACACGTCGTAGGGGGACAGGAGTTCCGCCATCTCCACCGCGGCGATCCGTGTGCGAAAGAGCTCCCGGGCCTGGTCGAACCGGAAGACGTCGCCGGCGGCGTCGACCGTCACGGCCATCATGGCTCCGGCAGGCGAGAGGTAATAGAGCTCACGTCCGTCCGCGCTCCAGCGCGCGAAGCTCCCGCCGTCGGAGGACACCTTCGACTGACCTCCCGAGGGATCGGGGAAGGGCCGGACGTGGATCTCGAACCGACCGGACTGGTCGGACTCGTACGCGACCCACCGGCCGTCCGGTGAGAACACGCCCCGAGCCTCTACGTAGGTCGCGTCGTTCAGATACGGACGTGTCTCGCGATCGCCGTCGAGCGAGAGCAGCTCGATGTCGCTCCCCACGTCTCGCAGGATCCACGTGCCATCCGGGGACCAGTCGGTCGACCTCCCGGCGCCCATCGGGAGCAGGATCTCCTCGTCACCCGCTCCGTCCGACCGCTTGCGGCGAAGGCTGCCGTCCTGGAAGGCCGTGAAGGCGACCCAGCGGCCGTCGGGTGACCAGATCGGCGCCAGTTTCCCCTCGGCGCTGAACGTGAGCTGCGTGGGCGCAGACGTGCCGGCCCCGGTGAGCCAGAGCTGCCCGCCAGTCGTCTTCTGCACCGCAACCCGGCCTTGCGCGGAGATCTCCGGCCATCTCAGATCGCTGGTCTGGCTGCCGCTCCGGCCTGCCGGTTGTCCGGAGCGATCGAACCAGGCGAGCTGCCGGCTCGTCTCACCACGCCGATAGGCGACGAGGCCCGAGGGGGAGACCGACAGCGCCGTCCCGGCGCCGAAGTCGCTGGTCATCACGCTGTCGGCGACGGCCACCTCGGGGCCCACGACCTCCCCTGCGGAGCCGTCGTAGCGCTGGGCCAGCAGGGTCCCCTGACGCACGAAGAGCAGGTACCCCGACGGATGCAGCGCCGCACCCGCGGCATTGCGCAGAAGGAGCTCGCTGTCCTCGGAGCCGAGTCCGGCCAGATGGAGCTCCGGCTCTCCGATCAGCAGGGGCCGAAAGACAAACGCAGGCCCGGTCCCGAGGAAGACGGGAAAGAGCCTGCTGCCAGGGGGCAGCGCGGGCACCGGTTCGCCGCCGCTCGCCGGCACGAGGAGCACGGTCGAGCCCGGTTCTGGCGTGAACAGAATGCCGTCCGCTCCCCAAGTGCCCCCGTACGGAGATACTGCCGCGGTCAGCGATGTCGTCACCCGGCTGACCAGGTCGATGCGCTTCAACAAACGCTCGGCGAAGAACCCGATCGATTGGCTGTCCGGCGACCAGAAGGGATGCGAGGCCCCCTGCGTCTGCGGCAGGGCCTCGGCTTTGTCGCCGTCGAGAGGCCGGAGCCACAACTGCGTTCCCTCTGGCCCGTAGGCAACGTAGGTCAGCGATCGACCGTCGGGAGAGATAGCGAACCCCGTCGGATTGGCGCTCTCTCCGGTCCAGACCTCCAGCCGTCGCTCGACCTCGGACGGCGGTGGGCGTTGAACCAGCAGCACCGCCGCGAGCGCCACGGCGAGCCCGACGGCCAGGGCCTTCCAGAGCCAGGCTGCGCGTGTTGCGGCCGGGGGGGCGGTCGCCGGCGGCGCGGAACGTACCCACTCGAGGGCATGCGCGAGCTCGCGAGCCGACTGCCAGCGCCTGTCCGGGACCTTGTCGAGTCCCGTCTGCACGACGCGGTCGAGGAGCGGCGGCGACAGCGGCTGGAAGTCGCCGAGCGGCCGGGGCCGGTCCTTGAGGATGGCGGCGATGATGCTGGCCTGCGTCCTGCCCTCGAACAGCCATCGGCCCGTGAGCATCTCGTAGAGCACGGCGCACAGGGCGTAGACGTCGGTGCGCGCATCGGCCTCGCGGCCCTCGAGCTGCTCCGGCGACATGTACCGCACGGTGCCCAGGATGGTGCCCTCTCCGGTCAGCGGCTGCGAGCCGGCCACCGTGGTCACCTTCGTCACAGCCGGGCCGCCGACGGCTTCGGTGTCGAACTTGGCCAGGCCGAAGTCGAGCAGCTTGATGCCGGAGGCCGTGATCATCACGTTGCCGGGCTTCAGGTCCCGGTGCACGATGCCGTGCGCATGGGCCGTCGCGAGTGCGTCGGCGATCTGCAGGCCATAGGCCACCGCGTCGTCCACGGGAAGGGGACCCCTGGCGATACGGTCGACCAGGGCCAGGCCGTCGATGTACTCCATCACGAGGAAGCGTGTGCCGCGTGCCTCCCCCACGTCGTGCAGGGCGCAGATGTGGGGATGGTTCAGGCTGGAGATCGTCCGGGCCTCCCGCTCGAAGCGCGCCAGCCGATCCGGATCGCCGGCGAGGTGCTCCGGCAGGACCTTGATGGCGACCACCCGCCCGAGACGGGTGTCGGCGGCCTTGTAGACCTCGCCCATGCCGCCGGCGCCGATGCTGGCGGTCACTTCGTAGGGGCCGAGGCGGGTACCTGGTGCAAGGGGCACGTGGGCCTGGACGAACGGGATTATACGACCGGCCCGTCGTGACGCTGAGGGGACGTGTCGCGCCATAGAGGCTGTTACCGAGCGGGGGGTCGTCGCGCCAAGAAGCGGGTTACCCATGAAAGGACGCAGGCATGAGCAGCCCGGTGGGCCAGCTCGACCGCACGATCCGGATCGGGCTTGACAACGAATCCACAAGTACTAAACGATTAGTAGTCATGACGCGCACCAGACCGACCCTGGCCGCCCAGGAGCTCGCCATCATGAAGATCGTCTGGCGCATCGGGGACGTCACCGTCCGTGACGTCTACGAGACGCTTCGCCGCCGGCGCCCCGTGGCCTACACGACGGTGATGACGATGATGAATATCCTGGAGGACAAGGGCTACCTGAAGAAGACCGCGGAAGGGCGGGCGTTTCGTTATCGCGCCGCCCGGCCGGAGCAGCGGGTGATCGGGACGATGGTGCGCGAGTTCGTGGACCGCGTGTTCGACGGGTCGGCCCAGCCGTTGCTGGCTCATCTGGCCAGGGACGCGCGGCTGTCGAAGGCGGAGCGCGAGGAGCTGCGCCGGCTGATCGAGGAGGCGGAGTGATGGCTGCGCTGCTCCCGGTGATCGTGACCTACTCGGCTCAGGTGCTCGTCGTCGTTTCCGTTGCGACCCTTGGCGAGCGCTTTCTGCAGTCGGCAGCTCCCGCGGCGCGCCTGGCGTACTGGCGGCTCGTCGGGCTGCTGTGCGCGCTGCTTCCGATCGTGGCCGTCGTTCCGGCCCGGTCGCAGGAGGCGGCCGTGCTCGGCACGCTCGAGGGCGGCATCGCCGGCCTCACCGTCGGCGGCGCGGTGTCCCCGAGCATGGGGGCCGCGGCCGCAGGTGTCGTCGTGTGGGTCCTCGTCGCCGGCGGTGCGGCGCGAGTGGCCTGGCTCGGCCTTGGACTCTGGCGGCTCCGGCTGATGAGACGTCGCGCCGTATTGCCGGCAGCGCTCGAACCGGCCGTCGACGACCTCCGCGCCACGCTTGCGGCGTACGCGGACCTGCGCTGGTCCGATCAGGTGACCCAGCCGGTGACATTCGGTCTCGTTGCTCCGGTCGTCCTGCTGCCACGACGCGTCGAATCCCTGAGCCCGGAGGCTCGTCGTGGCGTGCTGTGCCACGAGCTTCTGCACGTCGCGCGGCGCGACTGGCCGTGGATCCTGGTGGAGGAGCTCGTGCGAGCAGTGTTCTGGTTCCACCCCGCCGTGTGGTGGCTCCTGGCGCGGCTGGACCTGAGCCGTGAACAGGTCGTCGACGACGGCGTGGTCCGGTACACCACGGCGCGCGGCAGCTACATGGACGCCCTGATGAGCTTTGCCAACCAGGCTGGCCCGGTCGCGCCGTCGATCGCGTTCCTGCGGAAACGTCACCTCAGGGCTCGCCTGCAGCAGCTCAACCGGGGGGTCACCATGACTGCACGTCGTCTCGTCGGAACACTCGCCGCGCTGCTCGTCGTCATGGGCGGAGCCACATCCGCCATCGTGTCGACACTGCCGTTGGACCTGACCGCGCTCCAGGCGCCGGCAGCCTCACGCCTGGAGATTCGTCTGGCGGAGGAAACGCCGGCCCCCGGTCTGGAAGAGGTCACGGGGGGCGATCCACTCCGCCGCCTGTACCTGCACGAGACACCGGTGGTCACCGGTGCCGACGTGCTTCGCGCCGAGCTGATCGACACGGGCACTCCGGCCTTCAACGTCGGCGTCCAGTTCAGCCCGGAGGCCGCCGAGCGGTTGCGTCGGGCGACGGCCGCGCACATCGGCCGGCCGGCCGCCATCCTGATCGACGGCCGCGTTGCGCTCGTCGTCACCGTACGGTCGCCGCTCGGGGACTCCGCCATGCTCAGCGGCATCACCCGGGATCGTGCCGAGGCGCTGGTGCGATCGCTGATTCCGGCGACGCGTGGTGCCCGGGACGCTGGTCAGGAGGGCGAGCGGCGGCGAGACGTGGTCGGACACGGCGCCGAGGGCGTGACGCCGCCGACGCTCGTCAGACAGGTCAAGCCGTACTACACCCCGGAGGCGATGAAAGCCGGCATCAGCGGCGCCGTGTGGCTCGAGGCGGTCGTCGAGACCGACGGTACCGTCGGGGACGTCACGGTGGTCCGCTCGCTCGACAGCGAGTTTGGCCTCGATGACGAGGCGATCAACGCGACGCGACAGTGGCGCTTCGAGCCCGGGCGGAAGGACGGGCAGCCGGTTGCAGTTCGGGTCGCCGTGGAGATGTCCTTCACACTCCGGTCCGATCCAGAGAACCGCTGAGCTGGCTCACCCCGATCGCCGCTGAACCGGCGCCGGAGCTAGAATGCCGGCACGGAGGTGCGCTTGCTGTCGGAGCCTCTCGTCGTCCTCACCGTCGTGACGGCGGTTGTCTACGCCTGGGCCGTCCGGCCGCTGCGCTGGTTCCGCCGCCGCGACAAGGACCGCCTACCAGACGTCTGGATCTGGTAGGCCCGACTGCGAGAAGCCGACGATGAGGCACGCGTTGCTCGCGCTCGCGTTCATCATGCCGGTCGTCGCCCTCGGCGCGCAGGACGTCGAGGAGCGCCTGGCCTTCGAGGTCGCCTCCGTCAGGCCCAGCCAGGCCGGCCAGGGGGGCATGTCGCTCAACAGCCCGCCAGGTCGCTTCATCGCCACCAACGCCACGCTGCACATGCTCATCGTCAACGCGTACGGTCTGCGGCGCGCCCAGATCGAGGGCGGCCCTTCGTGGATCGATGAGGTCGGCTTCGACATCTCGGCCAGCGCGGGATCCGGCGGGCCGGTGGATCAGCAGATGGCCATGCTGCGAACGCTCCTGGCCGACCGCTTCAGGCTGGTGACGCACGTCGAGACGCGCGACGAGGACGTGTTCGCGCTCGAGGTGGACGACGCGGATCGGGCGATGGCGGCGCTCGTGCCCACGCCTGACGACTGCACGGCGATCCGGCAGGCGCGTCTGCAGGCGGCTGCCCCATCCGGGCCCGTTCCACGGAGCGAGCGGCCCGTCTGTGCGCAGCGGCTGCTCGCGCAGCCGCGGCCCTCGGGCGTCACGCTGGTGTTCACTGCCGGCGGGCTCACGATGGCCGACTTCGCCGCGTGGGCCGCGCAGTACGCGGGCCGTCACGTCATCGATCGCACGAACCTGGCTGGTGAGTTCGATCTCGAGTTGCGGTTCGCGCTCGGGCTGGCGCTCAGTACGACGCCGCCCACCCTCGATGAGGGGCCGACGATATTCGTCGCCCTCGAGGAGCAGCTCGGCCTGACGCTGCGGTCCACGCGCGGACGCGTGCCGCACCTCGTCATCGACAGCGCCGAACAGCCCGAGCCGAACTGACCCTTCTGTCTGGAGCGCGTCGATGTGGAACGATGTGCGGTACGCCCTGCGAACGTTCACTCACCAGCCGTCGTTTGCGGCCATTGTCGTCGTCACGGTGGCGCTCGGGATCGGGGGCAGCACCGCCGTCTTCAGCGTCCTCAACGCCGTCCTGATTCGGGACCTCCCGTATCGCGACGCCGACCGGGTGTACATCACGCGCGCTACGGCGGCGGATGGCCTGCCCGGCAACGTCACGCGGCGTGAGTTCGCGCCGATCTACGAGCGCGAGGACCACCCGATCGTCGAGGCCGCCACGATCGTCTGGAGCCAGGAGACGCAGATTGCCGCGACGGGGGAGCAGGCCCAGCCGACCGTTCGGTACGGGGTGACCGACGGCTTCTTCAAGGTGTTCGAGACGCCGATGGCGCTCGGACACGGGTTCGAGACGACCGATCGCGTCGCCTCCATCGTCATCTCCTATCCCGTGTGGCGCGACGTGTTCGGCTCCGACCCCGACATCATCGGCAAGTCGGTGGCCGCCGAGGGGATGACGCTGCCGGTGGTCGGCGTGACGTCGCCCGACTTCGATTTTCCGGAGGACCCGGGCTTCTTCTACCTCATGCGCATCGGCGCGGGATTCGACAACGTCCGCGCGTACCGGGGCTTCGTGCGTCTCCGGCCCGATCGGACGCTGCAGCAGTACGAGGGCGAGCTGGCGCGTGTGGGCGCTGAGCTGGGCCTGGATCCGGTGACGAACGAGACGCCGAACCTCGTGGCCCACTCCATGCTCGAGTACGTCGTCGGCGACCTCAGGCCGACGGTGCTGCTGCTGTTCGGCGCGACCGGCATCCTCCTGCTCATCGCCTGCATCAACGTCACCAACCTGCTGCTGTCGCGCACCACGGTGCGCTCGCGGGAGATGGCCATGCGCGAGGCGGTCGGCGCCGGCCGATGGCGCGTCATCCGGCAGCTCCTGACCGAGAGCCTCCTGCTGACCCTGGCCGGCGGCGTCCTGGGCGTGGCGCTTGCCAACGGAGCGAGTCGGACGCTCCTGGCGGTCGCGCCCGCGGGGCTGCCACGTCTGGATGCCGCGCCGATGGACACGACCGTGCTGCTCTTCGCGGCAGGGGCCACGTTGCTCACCGGTCTCCTCGTGGGCCTGGCGCCGGCCTGGCGGCTGGTGCGCAACGATCTGCGGGGACTGATGAACGAGGGCGGGCGAGGCACCCCCGGGGGGCCCGCGCCCAGCCGCACGTTCAGCGTGCTGGTCGTCAGCGAGCTCGCCCTGGCCGTCGTGCTCGTGACCGGGGCCGGGCTCCTCGTACGAAGCTTCATCAACCTGACCATGACGGATCCCGGGTTCAATCCCGACCGTGTCCTCACCGTCACGATGAACGTACCGGGGAGGCTCGACTACGGCCGGCCGCAGATGGTCGATGGCAGGCCGGTGTTCGAGCGGTCGCCGTACTCGCCTGTCGGCGAGTTCTTCCGCGACCTGGAGGAGCGCGTCGGCGGCATGTCCGGCGTGGAGGCCGTGGCCTCGTCCACGCTGCTGCCGCTGACCGGCGACCAGGAGATCGTCTCGCTCACCTTCTCGCTGCCGGATCAGCCTGGCGTGGCGGCCGACGCGGCGTGGACGGCGCCGGTGCCAGCCGTCAGCCCCGGCTTCTTCGACACGATGGGCATGCGGCTCCTCCGCGGTCGTCCGCTCGCGTGGTCGGATCGCGAGGGGGCGCCGGGCGTGGCGGTCGTCAACGAGACCTTCGCGCGTCGCTTCTTTCCGGACCAGGACCCGCTCGGGCAGCGGATCCGGTGGCGCCTGAACCGGTACGTACCCACCGACACCGGATTCCAGTTCGGCCACCTGATGGTGGAGGAGGTGGAGGTGGTGGGCGTGGTGTCCGACGCGAAGTACCTGTCGCTGGCACAGCCGGCCGAGCCGGCCATCTACGTGTCGAGCGAGCAGTTCATCCACCGGCGCCGCGCGCTCGTCGTGCGCACGACGAGCGACGACCCGGCGACGATGGTTTCGGCGCTCCGGAATCAGATCGACCTGATCGATCCACTGGTCGGCACCGAGTTCGCCGTCTATGCCACGACGGTCCGCGACTCGATCGCCCGCGAGCGGCTGGGCGCCGCCCTGCTGGTCACCTTCGGTGCGGTGGCGCTGCTCCTGGCGGCCGTGGGGGTGTACGGGCTCATGTCCCACTCGGTCGCGCAGCGCTTCGGCGAGATGGCCCTGCGGTCCGCGCTGGGATCGTCGTCGGGGCAGGTGCTCCGGCTCGTCATGGGCCGTGGCCTCCGCCTCGCGCTCGTCGGCATCGCCGCCGGCGTGACGGGCGCGTTCCTGCTGCGACAGGTCGTCGCCAGCCAGTTGTTCGGCGTGACGGCGCTCGATCCACCCGTCTTCGTGGGCGTGGTCGCCGTGCTCCTCGGCGTGGCGGTGCTGGCCTGCTATCTGCCCGCACGGCGGGCCACCCGGGTGGATCCCGCGGATCTGCTGCGAACGGAGTAGCCCTGCGGCCCACGGGCCCGCACGGGGACGCCGGCGCGGTCCCGCCGTCTCAGAACTCGATCGTCGCGACGACGGTATCTGTATAGGTGCCGACGCCGACGTCGATGCCCGCCGGCACACGGCCGTACACGGTCAGCACCACGTCGGTGTCGTTGGGCGGATTGTTGTCCGTGTAGTCGGAGGTGCCGCCGGTGCCGTTGCCCCACACGATCGTGCGCGCGGCGTCGAGAAAGAGGTTGTAGCCGAGCGACTGCGGCCCCGACTGCATGGCCCGCGAGAAGAACGTGCCGCTCTGTCCGGGGCCGAGCGTCACGCGGATGTTCTTCGCGAAGTTGTTGCAGTTGAAGACGACGCTCCCAGTCGAGTCCGTGGGCGTCGGCGTGAACGGGTTGTAGGTGCCGAAGGCGACGCCCACGACCGAGATCGTGCACATCGGCGCCGGGGGGCCCTGAGCCGCGGCGGCCGACGGCAGGATCAGCAGTCCGAGTCCGGCTGCCGCAGCGGTCAGCACGAGTCGCGGCCTCGACGACCGTCCCCCGTGGGTCGGTGGGCACGCAGTGTGGGTGCCGGCAGTCATTCCCGTCCGGATCAGATATCGGTCCGACGGGCCGGCAACTTTGCGAGATATCTCCTAACCTCTTCTCAAATGAACGGTTACGGTCGTGGCCAGCAGCAGGATTCCCAGGATCGTGGCCTCCGTCCGTGGCACGAAGAGCAGGACGGCGGCAGCCCCGGCCAGGCTCCGATCGACGGGTGTGGCGGCGTTGCGCAGCCACCCGCCGGCGGCCACGGCGATGGCCGCCACACCGAGCAGCGCGGTGATGGTGGCCCATGCCACGGCCGGGGCCGGCGCGTGCAGGAGCAGCGCCAGCCCGGCCGGGTCGATCGTGAACACGATGGGGACGACGAAGGCGGGCGCGGCGTACTTCCACGTCAGCATCGTCGTGCGCATGGCGTTGCCGCCGGTGATCGCGGCCGCCGCGAATGGAGAGAGTGCCGTGGGCGGGCTGACCTCGGAGAGCACCGCGTAGTAGAAGACGAACATGTGCGCGGCCACCTCCGCCACGCCCACCTGGATGAGGGCCGGCACCACCATGACGGCCGCGATGATGTAGGACGCGGTGACCGGCACGGCGAGGCCCAGCATCCAGACGGCCACGCCCGAGAGGAGTACCGTGGCCACCACGTGTCCGCCGGCCAGCGCCACGATCAGTCCCGCCACCTTCAGCCCGAGTCCCGTGAGCGTGACGACCCCGACGATGACGCCGGCCGTGGCCGTCGTGGCCGCCACCGGCAGGACGCCGCGACCGCCGGAGGCGAGCGCGCCGGCGAGGCGTCGGGGGCCGAGGGCCGTCTCGCGATTGAGGAAGCTCAGCGCCACCACCACGAGCATCGCCCACCCCACCGAGCGGAACGTGGTGAACCCCTGCACGAGCAGCACGACGATCGTCACGAGCGAGGCGAAGTGGTACCAGCCCCGGCGCGTCAGCACGGCGAGCGAGGGCAGGCCGGCGTCGACCGGCGCCAGCGCCAGCCGGCGCGCGTCGGCTTCCACCATCAGGAAGATCGACACGTAGTAGAGCAGCGCGGGGATGGCGGCCGTCGCGATCACTTCCAGGTAGGAGACCTGCAGGAACTCGGCAATGAGGAACGCGGCGGCGCCCATCACCGGCGGCGCGAGAATCGCACCGATGCCCGAGGCGGCGAGCACCGCCCCGGCCGTGTCGGCCGGGTAGCCCGCCCGCCGCATGAGCGGCCATGTGACCGTGCCGAGCATCACGGTGTTGGCCACGCCGCTGCCCGAGACGGCGCCGAGCAGGTAGCCGGCCGCGGTGACCGAGCGGCCCGGGCCGGCGCCGCTGTCCGAGCGCCCGATCGCGGCCCCCGTCCAGTCGAGGAAGAACCGGCCGGCGCCGCTGTGCTCGAGCAGCGCGCCGTAGATCGTGAAGAGCACAATGTAGGTGGTGGCCACGTCGAGCGGCACGCCGAACAGGCCCTCGAGGCTCATGAACAGCGTGCCGACCAGCCGATCGAGCCCGTAGCCTCGGTGCGCGACGAGCGACAGGCCGAGCTGGTCGAGCATCGGGCCGGCGAACGCGTAGATCAGGAAGAGCACGGCCGTGACCGGCAGCACCCATCCGGTCGTCCGGCGCGTCGCCTCGAGCACGACGAGGATCGCCAGGACGCCGCAGACCAGGTCCGTCGTCTGCGGTGTGGCCGCCCGGTTGACGAACGCGTCCATGTCGGCGAACGGCCAGCCGAAAGCCACGAGCGCCAGCGCGATCCACGCCCAGTCGAGTCGCAGTGGCCACCGGCCCCGGTCCGTCGAGGACGTCACCAGCGTCAGCACGACGGCGATGAGCAGGAAGCTCACGCGGTAGACGTGCGGATCGATCACGCCGACGACCCAGTAGAGGGCGTAGGCCGCCAGGCCGAAGCCGAGCGCGCTGCCGAGCACGCGGCGCGTGCTCACCGCTCGGTCCACACCTGCCGTTCGCGGTAGTAGCGGATGGCGCCGGGGTGGTACGGCACGGCCATCGTGCCGGCCGCCGCCTGGAGCGAGAGCACCCGTCCCTGCGGGTGAATGGTGGCCAGATCGGCCTGGTGGTCGAAGAGCAGCCTGGTGATGTCGTACGCCAGATCTTCCGGCATCGACTCCGTGGCGACGAGCAGGTTGGATACGGCCACCACGGGCGTGTCGACGTCGAGCCCGTACACCTGCCCGGGGATGACCTCGGGGTAGTAGATCGACACGCCGTAGATCTCCTCGAGCCGCGACAGCACGCCGTCGGTCGGCACGAGCCGCACGCCGATGCCCGGCGTGTTCGCCAGGTCGAGGATGGCGGCGGTCGGCAGGCCTCCGCTCCAGAAGAATGCGTCGATCTTGCCGTCCTTGAGCGCGTCCACCGACTGCGCGACCCCGAGGCTCTGCGTCCGCAGGTCCGTCTCAGGGTCGAGACCGGCGGCCTCGAGGATGCGGGCGGCGAGCACGGCCGTACCCGAGCCGGCCGCCCCGTCCGAGACCAGCCGGCCGCGCAGGTCGTCGACGCGGGCGATGCCCGAGTCGTCGCGCGTCACCAGGTGCGTGTAGCTCGGATAGAGCACGGCCAGCACTCGCACCGGCACGGCGCCGAACTCCCCGAACACGTCGCGCGCGACGAGCGCGTCACGGGCCGTGTCGGCCATCGTGAACGCCAGGTCCGACGTGCCGCGCGCCAGGAACTTGAGATTGTCGACCGAGGCGGCCGTGACTTCGGCGGTCGCCTCCACGTTGTCCAGGTGCTCGCTGATCAGGCTGGCGATGCCGCCCCCGTACGGGTAGAAGACGCCGCCGGTCCCGCCGGTGGCGATCGACAGGCGGCTGACGCCTCCCTCGCCCGGGCCCGACCCGCAGCCGGCGATCAGACACAGCGCCAGCGCCGTCGCGGCGCCGTTCCACCGTGGTGACGACATGCCCGACACTATACCGGCATCATCGCGGGCCGGCATCCCCGCGCTGCGGCGCTCGACGGGTCACGACTCGAGCATGCGGCGGGCCACGGCGACGCCTTCCTCGACGCTGGCGATCTCGCCGTCGAGCTGCCGCTCGTACACCTGCCGCAGGATCTCGCCCACGCGAGGGCCGGGGGGCACGCCGAGGGCCAGGACGTGACGGCCGAGCAGCAGCGGCGCCGGCGGATGCTGCGCCACGTCGAGCGCACGCGCGCGCGCGAGAAACCAGTCCATGGCGGAACAGTCGAACGTGCCGGTGCGGCCGAGGCAGTCGGCCCGGGCCACGCGGGCGAGCAGCTCCAGGTTCACCTTCCGGGCCAGGCGGCGGAACGCGCCGTCGCCGACCTGCGGCGCCTTGTGCAGCATGCCGGGCTTGAGGTGATGCGCCACGAGTCCCACGACCTGGCCGCGCACGTCGAATCCGTCGATCGTGTGCACGTTCAGGCCGTCCAGCACTCGAAGCGTGGGGGCGACGCCCGCCTGCTCGTGATCGGGCGACCGGATGCGTCCGTCGATGAAGGCCGTGGTGGCCGGCTTGCCGAGGTCGTGGCACAGCGCGGCCAGCATGATGGCGATGAGCCGTGGACGATCCAGGTCGTCGTTGAGCGCCCGCGCCCTGTCGACGACCAGGAGCGTGTGCACCCAGACGTCGCCCTCGGGATGCCACTCCGGCTCCTGCTCGCAGCCGACGAGCGGCAGCAGATCCGGGAACAGCCGCTCGACCACGCCCAGGCGCAACGCCAGATCGAGGCCGATGGAGGGCCGGGCCGCCAGGAGGAGCAGTTTCTCGAGCTCACCCCAGATCCGCTCGGCGGGCAGATCGTCGAGCGGGATGGTCCGGCACAGATCCGCTGTCGCCTGGTCGAGGGTCAGCTCGAAGCGCGCGGCGAACTGCAGGGCCCGCAGCACGCGCAGGCTGTCGTCGCCGAAGGTCGCCGGGTCCACCGCGCGGAGGATCCCGGCACGCAGGTCCGCGGCACCGTCGCACGGGTCCTCGTACCGCCCCGTGAGCGGATCCCACGCGATGGCGTTGACCGTGAAGTCGCGGCGGCGGGCGGCCTCGGCCAGCGGCATCGAGGGATCACCCTGGACCTCGAAGCCGCGGTGCCCGCGGCCTCGCTTCGATTCGCGGCGGGGCAGGGCCACGTCGATCTGGCCGGCCCTCCCGGGAGCGGAGACCTTGTAGACCGGAAAGCTGCGCCCCACGGCTTCCACGCGGCCGAACGGTCCGAGCAGCGCCGCGAGTCGGTCCTCGGGAACGCCGAAGACCTCGAGATCGAGGTCGACCGGCGCCGGGGTGGTCTCGAGCGGTGCTCCGCGTGCCTCCGCCCGCAGGCGGTCGCGCACCCATCCGCCGACGACGAGCGCCCGGCCGCCGGCGGCCCGCACGGCGGCGGCCATCTCGACGACGGGTTCGGGCGGGGCGCTGGCCACGGCCCGATTATCGCAAGTCGTTGCGGTCGGCGGCGTCCACGTGCCGCGGTCCCCGCCACTCGCCGACGAGCGCCGCGGCCACCGACGTCACGTTGGCGGGGCGCTCGCCCAGCCGCCGCATGAAGTACGGGAACCACTCCTTGCCGAAGGGGACGTACACGCGCACGCGACAGCCGCCGGCGATGAGCGCCGCCTGCAGGTCGCGGCGGATGCCGTAGAGGAGCTGGAGCTCGTACCGGTCGGCGGCGATGCCGCGCTCGGCGGCGTAGTCGCGGATCGCCTTGAGAATCACCTCGTCGTGCGTGGCAAACGCCGGGTAGGTGCCGTGATCGAGCAGCAGCCGCATCTGCCGGAGATAGGCCGCGTCCACGTCGGCCTTGAGCCGGTGCGCCACCGCGGGAGGCTCCTTGTACGCGCCCTTGACGAGGCGGACGCGCGCGCCCAGCTCGTTCATGCGGGCGACGTCCCGGTCCGTACGGTGGAGGCTCGACTGCAGCACGACGCCGACGTTCCGGTAGTCGAGGCCCCAGAGGGTCTCGAAGATCTGGAGGGTGAGGTCGGTGTACGCCGAGCCCTCCATGTCGATGCGCACGAAGCCGTCGTGTCGGCGGGTCGGCTCGAGGATGCGCCGCAGGTTGTCGGTGCAGGTGGCGAGATCGACCCGCAGGCCGAGCTGCGTGAGCTTCACCGACAGGTTGAGCTCGACCCCCTCGGCCACCAGCAGATCCACGAGCCGCACGTACTCGCGGGCGGCCGCAAGGGCCTGTTCGGCGGTGGCGACGCTCTCGCCGAGGTAATCCAGCGTGAGCAGGCGCCCGCGTGCCTGCAGCCTCCGCGCGGCCTCGATGGCCTCCGCCTCGTTCTCGCCGGCGATGAACCGGCGGGCGAAGCCGCCCGGTCGCATGCCGTAGCGGGACGCAAGGCGCTTCAGCCAGGCGCTGCGGGCGAGAAGGGTGAGCATCGGCGACGACAGCTACCCGTCGCGCGCTTCCCAGTAGAGGAGCAGCAGCGCGCCCGCGATGTTGATCATCATCAGCCGGGTCGACAGCTCGTGGAGCACGTCGAAGCGCATGCGGCGCGCATCGGTTTCCGGCAGGCGCGAGGGCAGCCCGCCGACCTCCTGCTGGATGGCGTCGATCTCGCGCAGCACGACGGACCCGGAATAGGCGGCCACCAGCAGCATCACGCCGACGATCGACGCCCGGATCGCGAAGCCGCGCGGCCGTGGCCCGAGCAGCGCCATGGCCGCCAGCGCGACCAGGAGGAGGCCGCCGGACGCGTAGGCCACGTAGTGGAATCTCGCGATGAGGGTCCCGAAGAGCTCGCCGGCCAGCAGGCGTCCCGATTCCGGGTCGGCGGCCTGCAGGACCTCGAAGGTCGCGGGAGCGACCACCGCGCCCAGCACGATCATCCCGCCCAGCCACACGACGAGGGCGAGGACGTAGACGTACCGCAGCGCGACCACGCGGCCATTATACGGGGCCGGTCGGACCCTCATGACCCGCGACCGGATCCAGCCCGCCGCCGGGCCCGGGCGGCGCTACTCCTGCGGGAAGCCCGGAGCGGCCAGCACGTTCCGCGCCTGCCAGAGATGGCGCCGCTCGTGCGCCACCATCGCCGCGAATCCGCACCCGAGCGGGATGCGCAGCCAGGCCGCCATCGGCGAGCGGACGCGTGCGGTCGCCAGGTCGATGCCGTTCGACTGGCGCAGGCGGTCGACGTACTGCACCTGATAGGCGCCGAATCCATTGGCGGTGGCCCGCTTGGGGCGGTCGGTGGCCGGCTGCACCTGGGGGGTCACCGTCATGCGAAAGACCGGTGGCGGCTCGATCAGCCGCACGAGCAGGCGTCCGTACCAGCGGTACTCGAAGGGGCCTTCCGCGTACGTCCCGAGGCGAATGGCCTCGGCGATCCCGTCGTCGAGTGCGGGCAGGTAGTGGCGCGCGGTCGCGTTCAGGTGCTCGAGACACTCGGCGATCGACCATCGATCGCCGGCCGGACGCCAGTGGAACTGGGCCTCACTGAGCGGCGCGACCAGCTCCGCGGCATCGGCCGCGATGGCCTCGAACTGCCGGCGCAGCTCGTCGAGCTCCGGAGCCAGTGCGAGGGGTCCGGACGTGGGCATGAATCATCGCGATTGTACGCGCAGCAACACTGGCACGCGGGACGAGTCGGCCGCCCGCGCCGGCACGGGAGCCGCGGGCGTCGCGCGGTCCGGGGCTCGCCGCCCGAATTCGCTGAGGATGGTCTCGAGCGCCGGCAGCATCGCGCCCGCGCGCCGCGCGCGGATGACCAGGTCCCAGAGCGGCTCGAACTTCTTCCAGCCGGCGGCGTAGGCGGCATGTCGCAGGCCCGCCACGACGTCGTCGTGCGCCATGGCACCGCGCGCGATCGAGCCCCACCTGTAGAACTCGCGGTACGCCCGGCGGTAGCCGTCCTCGAGCTGGCCGGCCGTCATCCGGGCCGGCCGGAACACGGCGTGCCGCGTGTCGTACAGGTCCCAGTCCGACGTCGTCAGCCGTCCCTGGTCCGCGATCCGGCGATGGAGCGCCGTGCCCGGATACGGCGTCAGGATGTGGAACGTGGCGGTCTCGATGCCGTGGGTCACGGCCCACTCGACGGTGCGCTCGAAGACGGAGCCGTCGTCCCCGTCCATCCCGAAGACGAAGCTTCCGTTGATCATGACGCCCACGTCGTGCAGCCGGCGGACGGCCGCCGCGTAGTCGCGGCGCAGGTTCTGGATCTTGTGCTGTTCGAGGAGATTGCGCTCGTCGAGGGTCTCGAAGCCGACGAACAGGCTGCGCAGCCCCGCGGCCACTGCCTTCTCGAGCAGATCGGGGGCCAGCACGGCGTTGACCGTGCCCGCCGCCTGCCAGAGCCGGCCCATCCCGCGCATGCCGTCGAAGAGCGCCGCGGCGAAGCGGCGGTTGCCGAAGAGGTGGTCGTCCAGGAAGTACAGGTGCCGGCCCGGCAGAGCCTCGATCTCGGCGAGCGCCGCATCCACGGCCTGCGTGTAGAAGCCGCGGCCACCCTCGAAGAAGGCGTCCTTGTAGCAGAAGTCGCACGAGTGCGGACAGCCCCGCGAGACGACGATCGAGTTGGGGACCAGGTACAGGTGGCGCTTGATGAGATCGCGTCGCGAGGGCGGCAGGCCGGCGAGCGTCCGGACCTGCGAGCGGTACACAGGCTCCGGGCGGCCACGCCGGAGGTCGGTCAGGAACCGCGGCCAGGTGTCCTCGCCCGGCCCCAGGAAGATCGTGTCGGCGTGCGCGGCCGCCTCCTCTGGAAGCGAGGTGACGTGGAGGCCGCCGAGCGCCACGTACGCTCCGCGGCGACGGTACTGATCGGCCAGGGCGTAGGCCCGTCTGGCCGAGGTGATGTAGACCTGGATCACGACCAGGTCCGGCGTGTCGGCGAGGTCGAGCGTTTCGACGTGCTCGTCCTGGAGGACGACCTCGTCGGACTCGTCCAGATAGGCGGCCAGCGTCGCCAGGCCGAGCGGTGGGAAGAGCGAGTACTTGATCGGGCGCCAGAACGGGCTCGTGGCCTCGGTCAGCGCCGGGAGAATCATCCGGACGTTCACGCCGCGGCTTCCCCGAGCGCGAGCACCGTGATGTCCCGCTCGCGCGGGCCGTCCAGCTCCACCAGGAACACGCGCTGCCAGCGTCCCAGGAGCAGGCGTCCGTCCGCGACGGTCAGCGCGGTGGAGGAGGGCAGTAACAGCGCCCGGCAGTGCGCGTGGCCGTTCGGGCGCTCACCCGGGGTGACGTTGACCGTCCGCACGTCCGGGTCGTCGTGGCGGTAGGCGCCGTGCGCGGGCGCCAGCCCCTCGAGCAGCGCCTCGAAGTCGGCCAGTAGTTGCGGCTCGTGCTCGTTCACCACGATGGCCGTCGTCGTGTGGAGCGTCAGGACGGCGAGGATGCCCGAGCGGATCCCGGCGCCGGCGACGAACTGCTCCAGCCGGTCGGTCACATCGATGAATTCGGTGGTCCGGGCCGTCCTCAGACGGATCCGGGCGTGCTGGATCGAGGCTGGCGCGAGCGTCTCCATCGAATGCCTCCCGACCACAGCATCGGAGGTTCGGGCGCTGAAGTCTTCAGCATGGCGTGAGCACGCCGTGAGATGTCGGTGAAAACGCGTCGTCCAACGACGCCCGACCCCATTACGATTTTGGTCGCCGGGTGAGACCGAGCGCCAGGCCGAAGCCGAACACGGCACCCTCGCCGGTGCCGAGGATGGCGGCGCTCCGGGGGCCGAAGTCGGGCTCGCCGATCAGGCGGCCGAGCGGGGCGAGCGTCGCCTGCGAGCCGCGCGACTGCTGGGCGATGGCGTGGATCGTCGCGCCCACGAGCGGACGTCCGGCCAGGGTGAGGGCCAGCGCGGCCAGGCCGCAGGCCAGGGCGGTCATCCCGGCCGCCGCCAGACGCCGCCGCCCGCGGGGCGACGCGGGCCCGCCCTCGATGTGAGACGTGGCCGCGATGTAGCCGAGCCCGGCGGCCGCGCCGATGACGACGCCTTCCAGGCCGCCGCCGACCTCCACCGTCACGCCGACGATTGCCTCGAGGCTCCACCGGCCAAGCCACTGCGCCGCCAGCCCGGCCAGCCCGCCGCCCACGGCCGCGCCGGCGATCAGCACGGCCGCCCGTCGTGCCCGGACGATCGACTCGGCCACGGCCAGCCCGGCGCCCACGCCCGCGCCGCCCGCGGCGCCACAGCCTCCGCCCAGGAGGGCGAGCACGGGGACCACCGCCAGCGACGCCTCACTGCCGGGCACGCTCGCGAGCAGGATGCCACCGACGACACCGGCGGCCGCACCGGCCACGCCGCCGCCGAGCGATGCGCCGGCCCAGCGGGTGGCGGCCACCGACGCCGCTCGACGCAGGCGCAGCGCCACGAGCTCGCGGGTGGCGGCCAGCGCGCCCGGCTGTCCGGCGAAGGGCACCGTCCCCGCCCCGGCGATCTCCCACCGGCTGTCTCGGAGCAGCGCACGTGCGCGGGCATGGCCCGGGCGCGTCCCCAGACGCCGCAGGGCTTCGGCCGTGCCGAGGGTATGCAGCAGCTCGGCCGCCTCGCGGCGATCTTCCTCGTCGGTCGTGCCGGCCGGAGCGCGCGTCAGCCGCTCCAGGAGCGGCTCGAAGCGATCGGCGGGCTCGTCACCCTGAATGTCCGGCGCGGTCTCCACCGCGGCCACGAGCAGCTCGGTCGCGTCGTCTTCTTCCAGCACCTCGGCGTACACGAACCGGTACCCGTGCCGGGAGACCGTGCGCACGTAGCGCGACTCCCGCGAGTCGTCGCCGAGCGCGCGGCGCACGGTCCGGATGGCCTGGCTGAGCGCGCTGTCGGAGACGACCACGTCGCCCCAGACGCGGTCGAAGATCTCCCGGCGGTGGACCGCCTCGCCACGGCGCTCCACCAGGAAGACCAGCAGGTCGAAGTAGCGAGGGATGAGCGGTTGCTCCCGGCCGTTGCGGACGAGCACACGGCGGCGCGGCGACAGGATGAACTCGTTGAAGCGATAGCGCGGCACGGGGGCAGTCCGGACCCGGCCATCCTACCTTAGGGCTACGGGCCCGCCCGGCCGGGGTCACACACGGGTAACACGCCGGCCCCACGATCGATCAGAATCGACAGGGGTGACCCTCACCTTCCGACGATCGACGCCCGGGGGCGTGGGAGCACGCAGCGGTCCACGGCTGCCCGACGGCGTGTGGCTGTTCGGGCTCCTCACATTGCTCGTCTGCCTGCCCACGGCCTGCATCCTGTGGCTGCTCACCCGGGCGGTGGCCACCGAGTCGGCCTCGGCCCGCCAGCAGATCCTGGAGTCTTACCGCGGCCAGCTCCGGCTGGGACGTTCCCGGGTGGACGACTACTGGCGCAACCATGCGGAGAGCTTCGAGGGCCCTGGCGATCCCGCGCGCCGGTTCGTCCGTCTGATTGCCGCGCGCCAGGCCGACGGCGGCGTGATTCTGGACGCGGACGGGCACGTGCTGTTTCCGGACAGTGCCGAATCGGATCGGGCCGAATCGGATCGCGCCGCGTCGGATGCCGCGCCGGCTGCGCTGACGGGCAGATTCGACGAAGCCGAGCGCGACGGGACGGTGACGCCAGAGGAGGTTGCCGGCCTGGCCGCCGCGCTCAACGACTACGAGCTGCCCATGGCCGCGTCGCGGCGGCTCGAGCTGATGACGCGGCTGCGACAGCACGCGCCCAACGTCTCGCTGCCCACCGAGAGCGCCCTGCGCCTGTCGATGGACCTGCTCGCGGCCGAGCGCCCGATGCCGGAGCCGCATGCGTTCCGCACGACAGCCCTGCCCGAGGTCTGGGCGCTGACCTCTCCGGATGGACGGGTCATGGCGCTCTACCGTACGGGACGGCTGGAGTCGATGATGCACGACCTGCTGCACGAGGTGAACCCGGCGGGCATCCGCTTCCTGGCGTTTCCGCCGGGCGTGCCGGGTGGGGCCGAGGCCGTGGCGGCCGGTCCCTGGCTGCCCGGCTGGCAGCTCACGTTCCAGCCGCTCGACTCGACGCCGTTCGCGGCGGCGTCCCGGCGGCAGGCGATGGTGTACGTAGGGGCCGGCCTCGGCGGCATCGTGCTCACCGCGTTCGTGGGCGTGCTGGCGGGACGCACCATGGGGCGCCGGCTGCGGCTCGCCCGTCTGAAGACGGACCTCGTGGCCACCGTGTCCCACGAACTGCGGACGCCGGTGGCCTCGATGCGCGTCCTCGTGGACGGGCTGCTCGCCGACGAGCAGGCCGACCCGGACAAGGTGCGCGACTACCTGCGGCTGCTCTCCGCCGAGAGCGAGCGCCTCGGCCGGGTGATCGAGAGCTTCCTGACCTACGCGCGCCTCGAGCGGGCCCGTCACGCCTTCGCGCCGTCGCCGATCGATCCTGCGGGCCTCGTGACCTCGGCGGTCGACGCCGTGCGTGACCGCGTGCCGGCCGACAGCGATCTGCGTGTCGAGGTGGAACCAGGCCTGCCGCCGCTCGTGGTCGACGCCGAGGCGCTGGGCACGGCGCTCGTCAACGTGCTCGACAACGCCGTCAAGTACACGCCGGCCGACAAGCGCATCGTCGTGCGTGCCTACCGCGACGGCGACGCGCACGTCTGCCTCGAGGTCGAGGACAACGGCATCGGCGTTCCCACCGGGGAACGACGGCGTATCTTCCGGCGGTTCTACCAGGTGGAGCAGCGGCTGTCGCGGGACACCGGCGGGGTGGGCCTGGGGCTGAGCATCGTGGATCTGATCGTGCGGGCGCACGGCGGGACGGTGCGCGTCCACGACGCCCCGTCGGCGGGGAGCGTCTTCACGTTGCGCCTGCCGTGCGCCGGCGGCGGAGCGGGCGCGTGAGCGGCCAGCGCGTGCTGCTGATCGAGGACGAGCCGGCCATCGCGCGCGGCGTCTCCGACGCGCTGCGCGGACGCGGCTTCGAGGTGGAAGTGGCCTCCGACGGCGAGCACGGGCTCGACGCGGCGCTCGCGTGCCGCGCCGACCTGATCCTGCTGGACGTGATGCTGCCGAAGGTCAACGGCTACGAGATCTGCCGGGCCGTCCGGGCGCAGGGCATCGAGGTGCCGGTGGTCATGCTGACGGCCAGGGGGCGGGAGCAGGACGTGATCCTGGGCCTGAACCTCGGCGCCGACGACTACGTCACCAAGCCCTTCCGTCTCGAGGAGCTCATCGCCCGCATTCGCGCGTTCCTGCGGCGGCGGAATCAGACGCCGACGGTGGTCCGCTTCGGGCCGTGCGAGATCGACGTGCGCGCCCGGCGCGTGCTGCGCGACGGCGCCGAGATCGAGCTGACGGCCAAGGAGCGCGAGCTGCTCGTCTACTTTGCCTCGCGTCCGGGCTGCGCGCTCTCGCGTGACGTCATCCTGAACGCGGTGTGGGGGAGCGGCGCCTTCGTCACGCCGCGCAGCGTGGACCGGTGCGTGGCCACGCTGCGCGCGAAGGTGGAGCCGAATCCGCCGGACCCGCTCTACATCCGGACGATCCGCGACGTGGGCTACCGGTTCGAGCCGGACGGCACGAGCGCGGGCGCCGACGACTGAGCGCCGGGGGAGGCGGCCCCTGCGGGCCAGTGCCAGCCGTCGGCGGGACGGTGAACCGTCCGGAGGTTGACGATGCCGTTCGTCCCGATCTCGCGGTGCGGGTTGCCGGAGATGACCAGGCGCTGGCCGGTCTGCAGCGTCTCCTGATCCACGTTCCTGCGTCCGAGCCCCTGGGGCGCCTGCCACTCGCCGTAGTACAGGCGCTGGTCGTCGGCCCGGACCGACAGGATGACGTGCGGGGCGGCCCACCTGATGGCCTCGAGGACGCCCTCGACCTCGATGGTCTGCTGCCGGTCGTAGGCGGCATAGGAGTGATGGGCGGATGCGGTGGTGCCGGCCACGAGGGCGGCGAGGGCCGCGGCCCAGAATGCGCGCTGCATGATCTCGTTCCTTTCCGGGACGACCGGCCCTTCAGCGGGCACCACGGGCCGACCCGCGCACGAGCCTAGCCGTCGAGCGTTACCGTCGTGTCACCCGAGACCACGCGACCGGAGGCCGGCCATCAGCGCGGCCAGCGACTCCTCGAGGCTGTGTCCAGCCGTGTCGAGCGTGATGTGGACGCCCTCCCAGGGCCGGTAGTCGCGCTCGAGAACGTCCTGCCATGTCGGTCCGCCCGGTGGGCCAGGTCCGCGCAGCCGGTCCTCGACCCGGCGGCGGTGCTCGCCGGCGTCCGAGCAGGCGATTTCGATCTCGATCGCGTCACAGCCGGCCCGCGTGGCCACATCGCGCCACGCGTCGCGCGTGATGGGAATCGGATTGACCGAGTCGGCGACCACGGTGCGCCCAAGGTGCAGGTTGTCCTCGGCCACGGCGTAGGCGACGCGATAGCCGGCGTCGTCGAGCGAAACGACGGTGACGCCGGACTCGCGAATGGCCAGCTCGATGGAGTCGATACGCAGATGCACGGCGCCGAGCTCACGTGCCAGCGCACGGGCGAGCGTCGTCTTGCCGGTGCCGGGGAGGCCGCCAAGGATGAGGAGGGTGGCCACGGTGCCGCCAATTCTAGTCGCCCGCTCGAGACTCGCTGCGCTCAGCCGGCTCTCGTGACGACATGTGCCGGGCGCTCAAAATGGCCGAGCTGTCTCGCCGCAATTCGAACGCGATGCCCGGAAGACGCGCGGGAAGCGTCGCGCCGGCCACGTTCCGGCTCCCGGCGTTCGCGCGAAGCTTCGGCTTGACCGCCGAAGCCTTGGCGAAGGCGGTTCGCGGCGAGCTCGGGCTTGCGTACGCGTCGGCCCGCCAACACCCGTGAGCGCCTGGCCCAGGCCGGTCTTCAGTGTGGGCCTGACGTTTCCGCGGGAACGTACAGGACGTCGAGCGCCCAGCCGAGGTCGAAGCGCTCGCCGTCCGAGCGCGGGGTCGCCGTGTGCGGGCCGATCGCGATGCCGGGGTCCGTCAGCCGCGCATGCGTCGGGGCCAGCGCCGCGGCCTGGGTAGTCGCGTCCAGGTCGGGCAGCGCCGGGGCCATCGGAATCGGCACGCCGTCTGGCCGCCCGAACGTCAGATCGCCGTTCTCGTAACGCCTCACGGTGAACGCCTCCTCGTGTTCGGCACGGTGATGCCGCCGACACAGGAAGACCAGATTGTCGAGCCGCGTGGATCCGCCGTCGGCCCAGTGCCGGATGTGGTGCGCGTCGCAGAACTTCGCCGCACAGCCCGGGAACCGGCACCCGCGGTCGCGCGCGGCCAGTGCCCGGCGAATCGCGGGCGGAATCGTCCGCCGCTTCCGTCCGACGTCGAGGGTGGTCCCATCCGGCGCGTGCCGCATGACGACCACCGCGGCATCGCACGCCAGCCGCCGCGACGTCTCCGCGGAAACGTACGCTCCGCCCGCATCCTCCAGGACGGCCTGCCCGGCGTCGCCGTCGGCCTGCAGACTGTCGCCCTCCACGTGCAGCACCACCTGGCACCGGTCCCCGGCGGTGCCCCGGTCCAGCTCGTGCGCCAGCGCACTCTCGGCCAGCAGCCCCAGCGCATCGGCCCGTCGCTGTGACGGCGTCACCTCCTGTGCCATGCCGTGGGCATCGTCGGCCGCGGCCGATTCCTGGTAGAGCTGATCAGAAGCCGCCTCGAGGGCACGCTGCACGACCGCGCCCACCTCGGGCGAGAGCCGCCCCCGAACGACCACCATCCCGTCGTCATCCACCCAGACGTCGAGCTGCCGGTGGAGAAGCCGCGCGGCCGTCTCCTGGGCGGCCACCGAGCGGTCCACGCGGCGCCACGCGCGCGTGAACCGTTCCGTCTGCGCGGCCGTGGCGCTCAGGGCCAGATCGACCAGGCGCGCCTCGTTGGCCGGCGTGGCCACACGCGTGATGGCTCGGACCTTCGAGTAGGACAGCGCCCCGCGCTGCATCGCGGCGCTCACCGCCGGGAGGTTCGCCAGGGCGTGCGCGACGCGGACCTTCTCGCGTGCCGCCCCCAGGCCGAGGCCGATGCGCCAGTTCAGCCAAGCTTGCCCGCCGTAGCCTTGGCGAAGGCAGGTGGGCACACGAGAGCGCTCCGGTGCCACCCCAGCCCTCGCACGCGTCGAACCGCTGAATCAGGACGAGCAGCTCGTAGGTGGCGGCATGCATGCGCGCCGACAGATCCGCGATGGCGTCGCCGAGCTGTTCGGCGCTCGCTGCACCGGTGCGACACGCACCGGTGGGCACGATGGCCGAAACATCGTGAGCTCGAGCGACAGACGTATCCAGGGACGCAGGGTAAGGTGACGAACGACCCGCCAGATGACGCGCGCCGGCCCACGACCGCGCGACGTGCGCCACGCGCCAACGTGGCGCGTGCACGCGTCGGTCTACAGGCGGTCCGCGATCGCCTGCCGGCGACGACAAAAAGGGGTGTCAAGCGAAATGTTCGTGCCAACTGCGCGCGAAAGGCGCACGGTCAGTTGCTGGCCTGGTTGCGGCTTCACTCGGCGCGCAGGGCGGCGACGGGATCGAGGCGCGCGGCGCGAAGCGCGGGGATCAGGCACGCGGCCACGGTCGCGAGGATCAGGCACAGCGCGGCCGCGACGTAGGTGGCCGGGTCGAGCGTGCTCACGCCATAGACCTGCGCGCGCATCGTGCCGTTGAGCGCCGCGGCGCCGGCCAGGCCGAGCGGCACGCCGATCGCCGCGAGACGCCAGCCCTGGCGGAGCACGAGCCGGACAACGTTGCCGGTCGTCGCACCGAAGGCGACACGCACGCCGATCTCCGGCACGCGCTGCGTGACGAACTCGGCCAGCACGCCGTACACGCCGATGGTCGCCAGACCGAGGCCCAGGAGGGAGAACAGGCCGACGAGTCGCAGGACGAAGCGGCGTGGTGCCGTCTCGCGATCGATACGATCCTGGAGGGACGCGACGCCGTCGAACGGCTCCTCGGGGTTGATCGCGCGCACGATCGACCGGAGTGCCGGCACGAGCGCTTCCGGCTCGCCATCGATCTTGAGGATCATGTGTCCAGCCATCGTGCGTGACCGGCTCGAGGATGGCAGGTAGACCGTCGGCCCCGGAACAGCCTCGAGGCTCGTCTCCCGCACGTCGGCGATCACGCCGACGACCAGTTGCTCGTTCGTCGGCTCGGTCAGGACCGTCCGGCCGATCGAGTCGTCTTCCGCGAAAAGCATCCGGGCAGTTGTGGCGTTGACGATGATCGGCGCGACTCCTTCACCGGACATGTCGCGTTCGTCGAAGAAGCGTCCTGCGAGCAGACGGACGCCGAGCGCCTCGAAATAGCCAGGGCTCACGGCGTCGGCACGCACGCGGAGCTCTCGCGTGTCGCCGGGCACGTGCACGCCACCCATGGAGACGGATCCGAGCAGCGGGCCCTGACCGACGCCGGCGGCCACGACGCCCGGCAGGGCCTGTGCCCGCTCCACCGCGGTGAGACCGGCCCTTCTCGAGGCCTCCCAGTCGAGGGGGTCACGAGCCCTCGGCAGGGCGACGGAGACCACGTGCGTCGGGTCGAAGCCGAGCTCGATCGCGCCGAGGGAGCGCACGGTGCGCACCATGAGCGTCGCGCCAACGACCAGAACGAGCGCGACCGCGATTTCCGCGACCGCCAGACCAAGGCGGATGCGACCGACCCGTGGTGTCACGCGTCCGGCGGCTGCCCGCGCGGCTGACTGGGTCTGGCCACGCGTTGGCAGCGCCGTCAGGAGTCCACATGCGGTAGCCACGACGACGGACACGAGGCTCGCCAGCGTGAACGTGGGCCCGTCGATGCCGACCGTCGAGAGACGCGGCACGTCCGGAGGGGCCCAGACGACGATGGCGCGCACGGTCCAGAACGCCAGCAGGAGCCCGACCGCGCAGCCCGTGGCCACAACGAGGAAACTCTCGGTGAGCGACTGGCGGACGAGTCTGCCTCGTGTGGCGCCGAGGGCGACGCGGGTGGACAGCTCGTCCCGGCGTCCGGACGCCCGCGCGATCAGCAGGTTCGCGACGTTGGCGCAGGTCACGAGCAGCACACAGACGACGGCGCCGAACAGCAGCACGAGCTGCGTGCGCACGCTTCCCACGACGACGTCGAGCAGGGAAGCCGCCCCAAGGGAGCGCCGCGGCTCGGCGGGCCCGCTTTGGGGAACGGCGTCGATGACGTCGAGCTCGACCTGCAACTCCTGGACGGACGCGCCGGGCGCGACTCGTCCGATGACGAAGAGGATATCGGTGAAGGCGTCGACGAGCCCGCCGGGAACCCAGCACTCCGCCTCTGCCGCGAGAGTGCCTCCGAGCGACTCCGGATCCGGGCTCATCACGCCGACGATCTCGACCGGCTCTCCACCGGCCAGCGTGACGCGTCGGCCGACCGCGCGTGGGTCGCCACCGTACAGGCGCAGCCAGAGATCGTGACTCAGCATCATCACGCGCGGGGAGCCTGGCATGCCCGTCAGGGTCGAACGGTCACTCAGTGCCTGGGCGTATTCGGCGCGCGTGAACGCTCGCCCGACGACGGGAGACGTACCCAGCACCGCAAAGAATTCCGGCGTGACCGCGGGACATGGCACGCTCGTCGGATCCCCGGGCTCGACGATCGTGACCGAACCGAAGCTGGCTGCCGCAATTGCGTCGAGCGTCCGCGCGCGCCCGGCGACTGCCTGGTACCAGGTCGAGACGATCTGCCCGGGCATCGGCGCGTCCGGCGAGACGAGGCCGATCTGGACCAGCCGGTCACTGTCGGGGAAGGGCAGCTCACGCCAGAGCACGCCGTAGACGACGCTGAACACGGCCGAATTCAGCCCGATGCCGATCGCGAGGCTCGCCACGGCCACGGCGGTCGAGGCCTTGTGCCGATGCAGGCTGCGGAACGCGTAGACGACGTCGCGCCACAGCACGTCGAGGTGCTCGCGCGGCGCGCGCGACAGCAGGTCGAGCGTCGTGCGGAGCCAGAGCCGCCGGACGGCCCGAGGCTGCGCGGCGGCCTCACTGCGCTGATCCTCGAAGTCGGCGGCCATCTGCTCGCCGAAGTCGCCGCGGAACTCGGCAGGGAAGAGTCGCAACAGCACGCGAAACAGCCGGCGATGAAGGGGCTCCTTCGACATCGGCGTCACTCGGCGCGCAAGGCGGCCACCGGGTCCCGGCGCGCGGCGCGGCGGGCGGGGATGAGACACGCGGCGACGGTGGCGAGCAGCAGGCACAGCGCGGCCACGACGTACGTAGCGGGGTCGAGCGTGCTTACGCCGTAGACCTGCGCGCGCATCGTGCCGTTGAGCGCCACGGCGCCGGCCAGGCCGAGCGGCACGCCGATCGCGGCGAGCCGCCAGCCCTGATGCAGGACGAAGCGCACGACGTTGCTCGAGGTGGCTCCGAAGGCCATGCGGACGCCGATCTCGGGGACACGTTGGGTGACAAACGCGGCGAGCACACCGTAGACGCCCATCACGGCCAGGCCGAGGCCGAGGAGCGAGAACAGCCCGACCGTCTGCAGGACGAAGCGGCGGGGCGCCGTCTCCCGGTCGATGTAGTCCTGGAGCGGCGTCACGGTGGCCGGAGGCGCGTACGGGTCGATGGATCTGACGATCGATCGGATGGACGGAATGAGCGCCTCTGGATTCCGGTCTGTTCGTACCAGCATCAGGGTCGAGAGGAACATGCTCTCGCGCGCCGACACCTGATAGAGCGTCGGCCCGGGCTCGGCCACGAGGCTGGCTTCCCTCAGGTCGTCGATCACGCCGACCACGATCTGTTCCGAGCCGCTGGTCCCGAACGTGAGACTCCGGCCGATCGGATCGCGATCGCCCCAGAACGTCCTGGCAGCCGTGGCGTTGACGAGGATCGGGGGCGCTCCCTGCTCGATCGTGTCGCGCTCGTCTAAGAACCGACCGGCGAGCAGCCGGACTCCGAGAGCCTCGAAGTAGCCCGGGCTCACGTCGTCCACACGGATGCGGACGGTCAACGTGCGCCCGTCGTCCGTGATCGTGGGTCCACCCCAGGCCATGCCGGCTCCGACCGTCAACGGTCCCAGGCCGACGCCGGCCGCTTGCACGCCCGGCAAGGTCTTCACAGCCTCGACGATCTCCAGGTAGGTCTTTCGCGGCTCGAGGCGATCGTCGAGCCCCCACCTTCCGGGCAACCCGACAGAGACGACCCCGGAGGGATCGAATCCCAGGTCGATCGCGCCCAGCGCGCGCACACTGCGCACCATGAGCGTGGCGCCGACCAGGAGGATCAGCGCAAGCGAGATCTCGGCCACGGCCAGGCCTTGACGAAGGCGTCCGACCCGCGTGGTGACCCTGCCGATCCCGGACTGGACGGCGGTCCGCGTTCTCCGGAGCAGCGGGACGGCAGCCACGACGCCGCAGCACACACCGACACCGGCGGACACGAGGGCGGCGAAGGCGATCGTGCGCCATCCCACGCTCACACCCTCCAGACGAGGGATGTCCGTCGGGGCCCAGGCGACGAGGGCCGGCGTGGCCCAGACCGCAAGCAGGACACCGGCGGCGCCTCCGGCGACGGCCACGACGAGGCTCTCAGTGAGCGACTGCCGTACCAGCCGGACGCGCGTGGCGCCCAGCGCGACGCGTGTGGCCAGCTCGTCGCGGCGGCCGGCCGTCCACCCCAGCAACAGGTTGGCCACGTTGGCGCTCGTGACGAGCAGCACGCACACCACTGCGCCGAACACGAGCGACAGCAGCAGGCGTGCCGGACCCACGAGCTGGTCGCGCAGCGTCAGGGCACCCAGCGCGTACGGGCCGGGCTCCGACCCTGACGCGGCCTGGAGCGCCTCGAGCTCGATCCGGACGTGATCGACCGACGCGTGCGGCGCCAGCCGACCGAACGCCACGAGGTTGCTGTCGTCCCACGGGTCCACGTCGCCCGCGTTCTCGGGGCGGTCCTGGGGGATCCAGCAGTCGGTCGGCACGATGCCCGCCAGCGACTCGACCTCGGGCCCCATCACGCCGACGATCTCTACCCGGTCCCCGCCGCGCACCCTCACGAGGCGTCCGACCGCATCCGCGTCTCCCCCGAACTGGCGCTGCCACTCCGTGTGGCCGAGCAGCGTCGCGCGCGGAACCGTGTAGCGATCCGCTCCGGTTGCCCGCGAGCGGTGGGCCAGCGACTGCGCGTACTCCTCTCCCGTGAAGTCGCGTCCGAGCATCGGCGTCACCCCAAGGATCTCGAGGAAGGCCGGAGTGACGGCGGTGCAAAACAGACTTCTCGGTTCGGCGGGCTCCACCAAGGTGAGCGGCGCGAAAACGAGCTCGGCCACCGCCAGCGCCTCGAGCGATGGCAGGCGCGCCGACAGGTTGTCGTAAAGCTCGGGCGGCATGTCCCCTACGGTGCCGCCACCCGGCCGGACGGACCCGATCTGCACGAGCCGGTCGCCGTCAGCCAGCGGCAGCTCGCGCCACTGCACGCCGTAGACGACGCTGAAGATGGCCGCGTTCAGGCCGACGCCGATGGCCAGGCTCAGGACGGCCGCGGCCGCGGACACCGGACGACGGCGGAGGTGGCGAAGGGCGTGCACGACGTCTCGCCAGAGCACGTCGAGGTGCTCGCGCGGCGCGCGCGCAGCCAGATCGAGCACCGTGCGGAACCAGAGGCGGCGAGTCTCACGGGGCTGCGCCGCGACCTCACGCCGCTGGTCGTCGAAGTCGGCCGCCATCTGCTCGCCGAAGTCGCCCCGGAACTCGGCGGGGAAGAGCCGCAGCAGCGCGCGGAACAGCCGGCAGTAGAAGGGTTCTTTCGCCACGGGGCTACTCGGCCCGGAGTGCCGCGACCGGATCGAGACGCGCCGCGCGCCTGGCCGGGACGAGGCACGCGGCGACGGTCGCGAGGATCAGGCACAGCGCGGCCAGCACGTACGTGGCCGGATCGAGCGTGTCGACGCCGTACACCTGCGCGCGCATGGTGCCGTTGAGGGCCGCGGCGCCGGCGAGGCCGAGTGGCACGCCGATCAGTGCCAGCCGCCAGCCCTGCCGCAGGACGAGGCGCAACACGTTGTGCGTGGTGGCGCCGAACGCCATCCGGATGCCGATCTCAGGCACGCGCTGGGTGACGAATTCGGCGATGACCCCGTAGACGCCGACCACCGCCAGAATCACACCGAGAAGCGAGAAGAGGCCGATGAGCCGGAGGACGAAGCGTCGTGGCGCCGTCTCGCGGTCGATGTAGTCCTGGACTGGCGTCACACGGAACGGCTCTTCGGGGTCGATCGACCGGACGACCGATCGGACGGCGGGGACGAGTGCTGATGGATCCCCGTTCAGCTTGATCACCATGCCGTTCGCGCCCCGGTTCCGTGTCCGCGTGGACACCTGGTAAATCTCCGGCTCGGGCTCGGCCTCGAGGCCGACCGCGCGGAAGTCCTCGACCACACCCACAACGACGCGAGCGTCCTGTCGCCCGTCCAGAATCGAGCGTCCGATCGGGTTCCGCTCACCGAAGAACATCCGCGCGGCCGCCCGGTTGACTACGATCGGGGCCGGGCCCGCGCCCGCCAGATCGTTCTCGTCGAAGAAGCGGCCCGCGATCAGGCGGACGCCGAGCGCCTCCAGGAAGCCTGGCGTCATCGGTATGGCCCCCACGAAGAACGTGCGCGCGTCCCCGGGTACCGTGAGACCGCCCAATCCCATGCCACTGCCCGAGAGCGGGCTCACTCCAGCCCCGGCGGCGATCACGCCCGGCAGCGCCCTCACCCGTTCGATGGCCTCGGCCTGCTCCTGCGGCGTCCCCGGCAGGCTCGCGGCGATCACGCCGTCGGGGTTGAACCCGAGATCGATCACACCGAGTGCTCGCACCGTCTGCACCATGAGCGTGGCCCCGACGACGAGCACGAGCGCCAGTGCGATCTCGGCGACTGCCAGCCCGTGTCGCAGCCGTCCTGTTCTTGGCGTGGCCCGTCCAGTCGAGGACTGGAGCACCGACCCATGGTGTGACGTCAGTGCAGGCAACAGCCCGCAGCACAGGCCGACGACCAGCGCCGCGCCGGCCGCGAAGGTGAAGGTCCGCCAGTCTACGCCCACGGTCTCCAGGCGTGGAACGTTCGCGGGTGCCCAGTTGACGATGAGCGGCACGGCCCAGAGTGCCAGGAGCAGCCCGACCGCACCGCCCACGGCCGAGATGACCAGGCCCTCGGTGAGCGACTGACGAACGAGCCGGCCGCGCGTGGCCCCGAGGGCAACGCGCGTGGTCAGCTCGTCGCGTCGTCCCGAGGCGCGCGCCAGCAGCAGGCTCGCGACGTTGGCGCACGTCACGAGCAGCACGCAGGCGACGGCCCCGAACAGGAGCGTGAGCGGCGTCCGGACGCGACGAGCGACGACGTCACGCAACGGGACCGCGCGGAGTGCGGCTGGCTCGTCGGAGGAACGTCCGGCACTCAGGTCCAGGATGGCCAGACCTGCCTGCACCTGGTTGATGGACGTCCCGCGCGCAAGTCGGCCGACGGTGATCAGGTTCGGGTACGTGTCGTCCTGCTGCGAGGTGACAGGGGGAATCTCCCCTGGTGTCCAACATCCCGCCTGCCCGACCACTGTTCCCGCCAGTGCCTCGAGCTCCGGGCCCATCACACCCACCACTTCGGCCTGCTGTCCCCCTGCCAGCCGCACCTGGCTGCCGACGGCCGCTGGTTCTCCGGCGAACAGGCGCAGCCACAACGCGTGGCTCAGGATGATCGCTCGCGGCTGTGGCGCTTCGAACGGGGTCTTGCCGGTCCGGTCGCTCAGGGCTTGAGCGTACTCGGCCGACGTGAACGTACGGCCCGCGACCGGCGTCGCGCCCAGCACCTCGAACAGGTTCGGGGTCATAGCCGGGCAGGTGACGCTTCGCGGCTCGCCGGGTTCCACGATCGTGACCGGAACGGGAAAGAACGCGGCGGCCCCTACCGCTTCGAGGCCCCGCGCGCGCTGTTGCACATCGAGGTACATAGGGTCGGTAAGCATCTCTCGCGGCGCCCCGTCGGGGCCAACGAAGGCGACTTGCACGAGCCGGTCACTGTCGGGAAACGGCAGCTCGCGCCAGAGCACGCCGTGCACGACGCTGAAGACGGCCGAGTTGAGGCCGATGCCGATCGCAAGGCTCAGCACGGCGACGGCAGTGGAGGCCTTGTGTCGCCTGAGGCTGCGTAACGCGTAGACGATGTCGCGCCACAGCACGTCCAGATGCTCGCGCGGCGCGCGCGCCAGCAGGTCGAGCGTCGTGCGCAGCCACAGGCGCCGGACGGCCGGCGGTCGCGCCGCGACCTCTTGCCGCTGGTCCTCGAAGTCGGCGGCCATCTGGTCGCCGAAGTCGCCCCGGAACTCGGCGGGGAACAGCCGCAGCAGCGCGCGGAACAGCCGGCGGTGGAGGGGCTCCTTCGCCATCCCCTCACTCGGCCCGCAGTGCCGCGACCGGGTCGAGGCGCGCGGCGCGGCGTGCAGGGATCAGGCACGCCGCCACGGTGGCGAGGATCAGACACAGGGCGGCCACCGCGTACGTGACCGGATCGAGCGTGCCCACGCCGTACACCTGCGCGCGCATGGTGCCGTTGAGGGCGGCGGCACCGGCAAGACCCAGTAGCACGCCGATCACCGCGAGGCGCCAGCCCTGGCGGAGGACGAGGCGCATCACGTTGCCGGTCGTCGCGCCGAACGCCATGCGAACGCCGATCTCGGGTACGCGCTGTGTCACGGATTCCGCGATGACCCCGTAGACGCCGATCACGGCCAGGGCCAGGCCGAGAGCCGAGAACAGGCCGATGAGCTGGAGGACGAAGTGTCGTGGCGCCATCTCGCGATCGATGTTGTCCTGCAGCGGGGTGATGCCCCTGAAGGGCGCCTCGGGGTCGATGGACCGGACAATCGAGCGGATGGGCGGGATCAGCGCATCGGGATCACCATCCACCTTGATCACCATGTCGCTCGTGCTGAAGTTCCGAGAGCGGGTGGCGACCTGGTAGATCCCAGGACCGGGCTCCGCCTCCAGGCTGGCCTCGCGGAGATCTGCGATCACACCGACGACGATCTGCGGGTCAGTCTGGCCGTTCATGAGCGTCCGGTCCAGCGCGTCGATGTCGCCGAAGAACTGCCGTGCGGTCGTGCGATTGATGACGATCGGGGACGGGCCGTCGCCGGCGAGATCGCGTTCTTCGAAGAGGCGGCCCGCCAGGACGCGAACCGACAGTGCCTCCAGGTAGCCCGGGGTGACAGGCTGAACCCTGACGGTGTCGAGCTCACGGGCATCGCCGGGAATGGTCAGTCCGCCAAGGAACATCCCGCCGCCATCCAGGGGGCCTCCGCCGACACCCGCCGTCACGACTCCCGGTAGCGCCTTCACCCGTTCAATCGCGGCCGCCTGCTCCTGCGGCGTCCCCGGGAGGACGGCGGAGATGACGTGTGATGGGTCGAATCCGAGATCGACTGTGCCAAGCGCGCGAACCGTCCGCACCATGAGCGTGGCGCCGACGACGAGGACCAGTGCCACCGCGATCTCGGCGACAACCAGGCCCTGGCGGAGCCCTCCCACTCGGGGCGTGGCCCGTCCACTCGAGGGCTGGAGCGCGAGTCCCTGACGAGCGGTCAGCGCCGAGAGCAGTCCGCAGCACACGCCGATTACGACCGCCGCGGTCGTGGAGAACAGGAGGGTGCGCCAGTTCACCCCCACGCCGTCCAGACGCGGAATGTTCGTGGGAGCCCAGTCGATGACGAGCGGCACGGTCCAGAGCGCCAGGAACAGCCCGACCGCACCGCCCACGGCCGACATGACGAGGGCCTCTGTGAGCGACTGGCGCACGAGGCGGCCGCGCGTGGCGCCCAGCGCAGCACGTGTCGCCAGCTCGTCCCGCCGCCCCGAGGCTCGGGCGAGCAGCAGGCTGGCGACGTTGGCGCACGTCACCAGCAGCACGCAGACGACCGCCCCGAACAGGAGCGTGAGCTGCGTCCGAACCTCGCCAACGACGACGTCCCGCAGCGGAACCGCGCGAAGCAGCGGTACTTCGTCACCCGCAGGAGTCCACCGCGGCTCGATCTCGACGAGGTTCAGGCCCGCCTGCACGTCATGAATCGACACGTCCGGTTCCAGCCGACCGAGCACGGACAGGTTCCAGAATCGGCTGCCCCCCTCGAATACCCTCGGTGGCGGCAGCTCGCCTGGCGTCCAGCACCCACTCGCGATCGTGCCCAGCGAGGACTCCAGCTCACGACCCGCCACGCCGACCACCTCCACCCGGTCGCCGCCTGCGAGCGTGACGAGGGTGCCGACGGCGTCTGGACTTCCTCCGAACAGTCGAAGCCACAGCGCGTGGCTCAGCATCATCACCCGCGGCGACGGCCTCTCCCAGGGGCCCTTGCCTTCTCGATCGCCGAGTGCCTGCGCGTATTCGGCTGGCGTGAAGGTGCGCCCGAGGATGGGACTGGTGCCCACCACATCGAAGAAGTTGGCTGTCACAGCCGAACAGCCGAACAAGACCGGCTCGCCGGGCTCGACGATCGTGACAGGGAGAAACGCCGCGCCCGCGAGCGACGCGATTCCCTGGATGCGCTGTGCGGCATCGTGATAGGCCACGTCTTCGAGCATGCCGGGCCGTTGCTCACCTGGCGTGAGCGTGCCCACTTGCACCAGCCGGTCACCGTCGGGGAAGGGTAGCTCGCGCCAGAGCACGCCGTGGACGACGCTGAAGACGGCGGCGTTGAGGCCGATGCCGATTGCGAGGCTGAACACCGCGACGGCGGTGGAGGCCTTGTGCCGTCGCAGGCTTCGGAGCGCGTAGACGACGTCGCGCCACAGCGCGTCGAGGTGCTCGCGCGGCGCGCGCGCAGCCAGATCGAGCACCGTGCGGAACCAGAGGCGGCGAGTCTCGCGGGGCTGCGCCGAGACCTCCCGCCGCTGGTCCTCGAAGTCCGCGGCCATCTGCTCCCCGAAGTCGCCCCGGAACTCGGCAGGAAACAGCCGCAGCAACGCGCGGAAGAGCCGGCGGTGGAAGGGCTCGCGCGGCATCGGCGTCTACACGGCGGCTCCGGCCAGAAGCTTCTTGGCCTGCGCGCTCAGGACCAGATCACGTAGCCGCTCGGCCTCGGCGAGCGCCACCTTGCGCCCGAAGGCCGTCAGCCGGTACGCGCGGCGACGGTCGTCGCTCCCGGCCACGGACTCGCGGATGAGCCCATCGGCGAGCAGGCGCTTGACGATCCCGTAGAGCGTGCCGGTGCTCAGCAGCACGGCGCCGTCCGTGCGGTGCTCCACCTCCTTGAGGACCGCGTAGCCGTGCTTCTGGCCGTCGGCCAGCGAGAGCAGGACGTGGAAGACGGCCGGGGTGAGCGGCAGCAGGGCGGTGGCGTCACGTTCGGCCATGGCGCGACACGATATGTCGTGTCACGACGTAGTGTCAAGCTGGACCGCCGGCCATGTGTCTGCCTTGCCGCCAGGCGGCGGCCGGGCGTCACCGCGCGACTTGCAGCAGCGTGCCGATGATGGCCAGCAGCACTGTCAACTGCATGCCGACCACCCAGAAGAACCCACGGGAGACCTTGTGATCGAGGCTGTCGATGCGCCCAGTCAGCTCGTCGCGGAAGCGGTCGACCTTGGAATCCAGCGCGCCGATGCGACCCGCCAACTCGTCGACGAAGCGATCGACCTTCGAATCCAGCCTGTCCATGCGCTGGTCGAGCCGTAGAACTGCGCCACGAAAGTCTTCCATGCCGCGGGTATGTTCCTGCACCTGGCCCTTGAGTCTACCCCCCCGTTGGTCTTGGCCGCGGGCGACTCGGGGCCACACCGGCGCCGGCCATGGATGGGCTTGACAGCGTGATGCTGCGAATCTAGCATATGCTGCAAAGACAGCACTTGGCGTGGCCCTGCGCCGACGGTCGGGCGGGGCCTGCAGGGGCCAGGAGGGGAGAGCTCTTGAGGAACCGACGGTCGATGCCGCCGCTCAGCCGTCGGGAGCGGCAGATCATGGACGTGCTGTACCGCAACGGGCCGGCGAGGGTCGCCGACGTACAGGCCGCGCTGGACGATGCCCCGGGGTACTCGGCCGTCCGTGCGATGCTGCGGGTCCTCGAGGAGAAGGGCCACGTGCGGCACGAGCGCAGCGGGACCCGGTACCTGTATCGCCCGACCGTGACGCGGGAGCGCGCGAAGCGGTCGGCGCTGGCCCACGTGCTCGACACCTTCTTCGACGGCTCGGTCTCGCAGGCTGTGGCGGCGATGGTCGAGGACCCGGCTCGAGAACTGGATGAGGCAGAGCTGACGCGGCTGAGGCGCCTGATCGACCTGGCGCAGAAGAGCGGAGGGCGCTGATGGCGGAGACCCTGCTGTCGATCGTGCTGTCCTCGTCGGCGGTGCTGGGCGGCGCCCTCTGGGCGACACGCTTGATGCGCCGGCGATCGGCGGCGGCCCGGCACCTCGTCTGGACCGCCGCGATGGCCCTGGCACTCCTGCTGCCGCCGGTTGCGCTGGTCGGCCCCGTGTGGCACGTTCCGGTGCCGGCGCGTGTCGCGACCTCGCCAGATGCGTTGCGCCCGGAAGGGCGTCCGGTCGCGGTCTTCGCAGCACCGCTCCCGGTGTCCGCGGACCGGTCGGCGGACAGCCGATCGAGTCCGGACGCGAACAACGCGGGACAGGGCGGCGCGTTCCTGGCGCTCTGGCCGCAGGCGCTCGGCGTCCTCTGGAGCGCGGGCATCGCGTTCTGGCTGCTGGGGCTCGCCGTGGGTCAGGCCCGCGCCGGCCGGATGACGCGACGGGCGCGGCCCCTGGAGGATGTCACCTGGCAGTCGGCTCTTGCCGAGGCGGCGAGGCGCACAGGCGTTGGTGGGCGAGTGGCCATGCGGATCAGTCCGCAGGTTGCCAGCCCAGTGGTGACCGGGCTGTGGCAGACCACGCTCCTGCTGCCGACCGCGGCGGAGTCGTGGCCGGCCGAGCGACGGCGCATAGTGCTGCTGCACGAGCTGGCCCACGTGCAGCGGCGCGATCTGGCCGTGCAGACGCTGGCCCGCATGGTCCGGGCCCTCTACTGGTTCAATCCGCTGGTGCACCTGGCACTGCGCCGGCTCCGCGTCGAGCAGGAGCGCGCCTGTGACGATACGGTTCTGCTGCACGGGGCCGACGCGTCTGCGTACGCCAGAGAGCTCATCGAGATCGCACGGCTGCTTCGGCCGGGCCGGACGGCGCTCGAAGCCACACTGGCCATGGCACAGCCCTCGCAGCTCGAGGGAAGACTGCGCTCGATCCTCGACACAGCCGCACGCCGATGGGCCCCGACCGGCGCCCGGCGCGCGCAGCTCGTCGCCGCGCTGGTCGCCGCCGTCCTGCCGCTCGGCACGGTGCGACCCACGGCCGTGGCCGCTCGGCCCGCCGCGCAGGAGTCGCAGGCGGGTCAGGTGCCGGTCTTCGTGCCCGAACGGGCCCCGACGTACGACAATCCGCAGGGCATCGCGATTCGCGCCGAGCCGATCCCGCCCGACGCGCCCCGGTTCGAGGCCGCCTCCATCCGGCGCAACCAGACCGGCAACTACCCGCAGATGACGCCGCCCGTGCTTTCCCGCGACAACCGGATATCTGTGAAGAACGTCAGCATCCGCCAGATCATCGGTGCGGCCTACAACCACCAGCACCTGGCGAACAGTCTGGTCATCGGCGCGCCGGCGTGGGTGGAGAGCGAGCGGTACGACCTCGAGGCCGTGGCGGCGGCCCACTTCGGGCGGGCGCTCGTCCGCAACGTCCTGCCGCCTGAGGCGTCAGCCATGCTGCGCTCGTTGCTGGCGGACCGGCTGCAGTTCCGGGCGCACAGCGAGGTTCGCGAGATGGAGATCCTCGAGCTGATGCTGGACAGAGAGGACGGGAGGCTCGGACCAGATCTGACGGTGTCGGAACTGCAGTGCCTCGGCTCGTTCGACCTGGTGGACCTCAGCAGGACCACGGGCGGTCTCGAGGAGTCCGAGGACGGGTCGCTGCCGAACTTCTGTCCGCTGATGCTGCGGCTTGGGGGCGACCAGTCCCCGACCACGCTCATCATGAAGAACAGCCTGATGCGACACATCGCCATGTTCATCGCCGGGTTTCCGCAGTTCGGCCGTCCGATCGTGGACCGGACGGGCTTGACCGGGCGGTACGATATGCAACTGGTCTTCGAAGGCGTGAGCCAGTTCGTGGTCGGCACGGGATGGGTGCCCGGGACGGTCAGGGAACGAGCTGAATATCCCACCCTTCGAGGGGCGCTGCAGGAGCAGTTGGGACTGAGGGTGCGGGAAGCGCGTGGACCGGTCGAGGTGCTCGTGATCGATCACGTCGAGCGGCCATCCGAGAACTGAGGCCTGCGCCGAGACTACCCCCCGATGGTCTCGGCCGCCGGCGACTCGGGCCACACCGGCGCCGGCGCGCGCACGAAGCTCGCGTGGGCGAGGTTGGCCTGGAAGAGCGCCGTCTGCGAGGCCAGGAACTGCAGCTTCAGCAGCAGTCGCACGACGATGTACGCCTGCGACCCGAAGAAGGCCAGCCACATCGCCGCTCCGGAGCCCGTGACGCCGGGTGCGGCCAGCGCCCACACGGCCAGCACGGCCAGGAACACCAGCGCGTTCAGCGCGTAGAGCCCGGCCACCCGAGCGGGGTGGCGTCGCACGAATCGCAGCGCCGCGACGAGCGCGCCGACGACGCTGTGGCGATCTTCCACGACCAGGCGCACCTTGGTGTAGTCGAAGACCACGTTGGCCGCGACGAGCAGCGCGCCGAAGACGGCGTAGAGCGCCACGCGCCAGAAGAAGGCGGTGCGCTCGACGCTCAGGTCGCGCGTGAGGTCGTCGAACAGGCCGTCGAACAGCCACGGGTGGACGAAGGCGAAGAGCCACCAGTAGACGACCCCGGCCACCACGGCCAGCCGCAGGAAGCGGAAGAAGAACACGCCGCAGGCGGCGAAGAAGCCGTGCGCGCGCGTGGGTCGCTGGCGCGCGTAGCGGTCCAGGATGCCGCCGGCGAGAAACGTCCACGCGACGAGATACAGTCCGAGCGCCCAGACGAGCGGCGCGGCCGGCGCCCGGCCGTCGAGCAGGTCGCTGAGGTTGCCGAGCGTGGCGGCAAAGCCGACGACGGCGGGCGTGAAGGTGCCGCCGAGCGAGGTGGTCCCGGCCAGGAACTCCTCCCACCAGGTGTAGGCGACGCCGTCGGCCATCGCGTCCGCCGCGAGGCTGTCGCCGAGGCGAGCGGCGATCTCGCCGCGCAGCAGCAGCGCCAGCGGCATCGCGAGCACGCAGGTGAGGACGAGCACGCCCACCACCACGGCTGGCGCCGCCAGCACGCGCCGCCACCCGTCGCGCCAGCACCGGAGGACCATCACAGGAAGAACCCGTAGGTCAGCATCAGGTCCTGCAGCCAGACCATCCAGGTCAGGCTCCACTTGCGCGCGGCCTCCTCCGCTCTTGGCTCGAGCGTCCGGCTGTTGTTCGTGTAGTCCACGTCGAGCAGCAGCACGCGGTCCGGGTCCACCTGCACGCTCAGCGCGCGCGCGTCGCGCGTGTACTCGTAGATGACGCGCCGGTCCAGGCCGTCCCACGCCTCGCGCACCTGCTCGCCGTCCTCGAACGTGGTGACGACCTCCACCGGAAAGCGCGCCTCGCCGTGGCGGCGGACGACCACGGTGGTGCGGTGCGCGTCGTCCCCGTCCGTCTCGCTCCGCAGGGCCTCCACGCCGTAGTCGAACGTGTTCGAGCTGCGGTACACCTCGTCGAAGAACCAGAAGTAGTTCTGGCCCGTCACCTCGGTGACCACGTCGAAGAAGTCCCCAGGCGTCGGATGCCGGAACTGCCAGCGCTCGAAGAACGTGGCCAGGATCCGCTGCAGCACCGGCCAGCCGAGGTGCCGCTCGAGCGTGTGCAGCCAGAGCGCCGTCTTGTCGTAGGTGATGGCGCCGGCGGTGGCGGGCCAGTACCGGTACGTGGGCGTCCACGGCTCGTCGGCCTCGGCGTTGAGCCGGTAGCTGGCCAGGCGGTCGTGGTCGATCCGCGTCAGGGGGACGTCGCGGAGCACCCACGGCACGAAGCCGCCGAAGAGGCGGAGCCCCCGGCGGCTCTGCGGGAACGCCTCGTCGAGGACGCGGGCGGTCGCGAACGTGTTGAAGCCCTCGTCGATCCAGGCGTGCTCGGCCTCGTTGCTGGCGACCATGCCGTGCCACCACTGGTGGCCGGCCTCGTGTGCCGTGACGCTCTCCGGCTGCTGGACGTCGGCTGGCGCCAGCCAGCGCGTGCCGCCGGTGAAGAGCGTGGGGTACTCCATCCCGCCGCTGCCGCTCTGGAACGCCGGGTCCACGATGGTCAGGTACCCGTAGGGGTACGCGCCGAACCACTCGCCGTAGCGCGCGAGCGTGGCCTCGGTGATCGCGAAGTACCGGTCGGCCTGGTCCTCGTGCTCGGGCTGGAGCAGCAGGCGCATCTCCACGGCCGGCAGCGCCGGGTGCTCGAACCGTCGCGTCAGGTCCAGGAGGCGCGGGCTGGCCGTCCAGGCGAAGTCGTGGATGTCCTCGCCGCGGTAGCGGTGGGTGGTGGTGGCGTCGTCGTGCTCGACGCGCTCGACCTGCTGGCCCGACGCGCCCACGACGAAGCCGTCGGGCACGGTGATGGCCACGTCGTACACGCCGAAGTCCGCGTAGAACTCGGTGGCCGTGTGGAACTGGTGCACGTTCCAGGCGCCGTCCTCGAACACCCCGAGCTTGGGGAACCACTGCGCGATGAAGTAGTAGTCGTCGATGTAGCCGGTGCGCGCGAACGGCCGCGGGATCGTGGCCGTCCACGCGATCTCGATCTCGAGCGTCAGCCCGGATCCGATCGGCGAGTCGAGCGGGACGGCCGCCACGGTGCGGTCGGCCTGGTTGCCGTCGTCGGGCGCGATGAACCGCAGGCGGTCGAGCACGTCGGCCCAGTCGCCCTCGGGCTGGCGGATGCGCAGCGAGGTGATCTCGATCGCGCTCCAGCCGTCCTCGGGCAGGGTGTAGCCGGGCACGAGGCGCCGCTCGCGGAGCCAGGTGGAGTCCCTGTCGCGCCAGGCGTTCCAGTAGAGGTGGAACTGCAGGTCCGAGACGGGCGCCGCGTCGATGTTGCGCCAGTGGATCGTCTGGCGCCCCTCGAGCGTGCGCGCGTCGTGGTCGAGCCGGACCTCGATGTCGTAGCTGGCGTTGCGCGGCGAGCGCCCCGCCCGCGCGACGGCGCCATCGGCGGGCGGCGCCGGCTCGCCGGCGCGGCCGAGCTCGAGCGGCCCCGACGTCACCGGCTCGTCGCGGAGCTGGCCGCGAAGGGAGGCGCCGGCCACCAGCAGCAGGGCCAGCGCCGCGGCGGAAAGCAGGAAGGAGAACCGCACGATGGTCCGGGGATATTACCTCGCACCTTCGTCGAGCAGCATCTTCCGACCGCAGCGGATACACACCGCCCCGCCCCTTGCCCCCTTCCACGCCGCCTTCGCACGCGGCTTGACGGGACGGGTCATTCCACTCACAATGTGAGTGGTAATGAATCAGCCCAGCACCAACCTCGTCCGGGGCACGGTCGATCTCCTGATCCTGCGAGCGCTCCAGCCCGGCCCGGCGCACGGCTACGCCGTGTCCCGCTGGGTGCACGAGCGCACAAACGCGGTGCTCGCGCTCGAGGACGCGGCCCTGTACCAGGCGCTGCATCGCCTGGAGGACAAGGGCTGGATCGAGTCGGAATGGGGGCTGTCGGAGAACAACCGGCGAGCCAAGTACTACCAGCTCACGCCCGCGGGCCGGCGACAGCTCCGCACGGAAATCGGCGCGTGGAAGAGCTATGCCGAGGCCGTCTTCAAGGTGATCGAAACGGCGTGAGGTAGGGATGAAGGTGCCAGGCGTCAGGCGGCTCTTCCGCTTTCCATGGCGCACGCGCGAGGACGTGCGCGAGGACGTGCGCTCGGAGTTCCGGTTCCATCTCGACATGCGCATCGAGGATCTCCGACGGGAGGGGCTCGACGAGGCGTCCGCCCGTGCGCGGGCGCTCCGGGAATTCGGGAGCGAGCGCTCGGCCGAGCGCGTGTGTGCGGTGCACGGTGACCGGGTCGAGCGCCGGCGCTGGCTGGCGCGTCTGGCGGGAGAGCTCAGCCAGGATGTCACGTTCGCCATGCGCGTCGTCGCCCGCAACCCCGGCTTCGCGCTGGTCACCGTTCTCACGCTGGCGATCGCAATCGGGGCCAATACCGCCATCTTCGCCGTCGTGAACGGGCTCCTCTTCAGGCCGCTTCCCGTGTTGGCGCCGCACGAGCTCGCGCGAGTCAAGGCCGGCGAAACGCAGATGTCGTGGCTCAACTACGAGGACGTGCGCCGTGACAACGCCGTGTTCGAACAGACGGCGGCGTACCGCATGCGCTCTCTGGGGTTGACGACCGCCGAGCGTCCCCTCCTGTTGAGGGGCCAGGAGACTTCCGACAATTTCTTCTCGCTGCTCGGTGTCGGCCCCTCGCGCGGCCGGACGTACGGTCCGGACGATGCGGGTCGGGGTCTGGTGGTGCTGGCCGATCGTGTCTGGCGTTCGCGGTTCGGCGCGGACGAGTCGCTCCTCGGCAGGACGTTGATGCTCGGTGGCCGGCCCTACGAGGTAGCCGGGATCATGCCCGCGCTCTTTCGAGGCGTTGCGCCGCCCGGATTCACGTCCGATTTCTGGTTGCTGGCGGACCCGTCGGTTGCCGGCCCTGCGTTTCAGGATCGGGCCGAGTCAGCCTTCGAGGTGGTGGGGCGCCTGCGTCCGAACGTGACGCACGCGCAGGCTGCGGCGGACCTGCAGGTCCTGGCTCGATGGCTGCGATCGGTGCACCCCGAGATCCCCGAGCGGTTCCTCGCCGTGGAGGTGTTTCCTGTGGACGGCGTCCGGGCGTTCCAGGGGGTGGCCAGGACGCTGCTGCCGGTCTTCGCCTTTCTGGGCGTGATGACGGTGGTCGCCGGGTTCGTCCTGTTGATCGGCTGCGCGAACATCGCCGGGCTGCTGATGGGACGGGCGGCGGCTCGACGACACGAGATCGCCATGCGACTCGCGCTCGGTGCCGGACGGGGGCGCCTGGTGCGGCAGCTCCTCACCGAGAGCCTGGTGCTTGCCTCCGCCGGTGGCGCGGCGGGCGTCGTCCTCGCGACCTGGCTGGCCGGCGGCGTCGACCTCCTGGCGTCCCGGCTGCCCGTGAACGTGGAGCTGAACATCGAAACCGACCTGCGGGTCCTGATCTACTCGGGCCTCGCGACGATCGTTGCCACGCTGGCGTGCGGTCTCCTCCCCGCGCGGGGCGCGGCGCGGTTCGAGGTGGTGTCGACGCTCAAGGACACGCACGGCGGAACGCCGGGATCCCGCAGAACCCGCCGGGCGCTCGTGGTGGGGCAGGTCGCCGCCTCTGCCGCGTTGCTGCTCTGGAGCGGCCTGTTCGTCCGCAGTCTCGGACGCATCAGCGACGTGGATCCCGGATTCGATCCAGCCGGGGTGCTCGTCGCCGGCGTCGTGCTGCAAGACGACGCGGGTGAGGCGGGCGAACGGATGCTGACCGGGCTCCACCAGCGGATCGCCGATCTTCCCGGCGTGGAGTCCGCGGGCCTGGCGAGGATCGTCCCGCTCGCGATGGAGGGCCGTGAGGAGTTCGACGTGGCGATCGCCGCCAGCGGTGGCGTGTCCCTGCGCCGCGTCACCGCGAACCGGCTTGGCCCTGGCTGGTTCGAGACCGTGCGGATTCCCTTCATCGTCGGACGCGACTTCACCTGGGAGGATCGGCAGGGGAGTCCGAACGTCGCGATCGTCAACGAAACACTCGCGCGACAGTTCTGGAACGGGGACGCGCTCGGCAAGCAGTTCTTCCATCAGAACAGGCAGCCCGTTGACGTCGTGGGCGTGGTTCGCGACAGCAAGTACTGGACGCTCGGCGAGACCGTTCGACCGATGGTGTACCTCCCGTTCGGCCAGAGTCCGATCGCCGAGATGAGCCTTCACGTCCGCACGGCCGACCCGGGGTCGGCCACGCGCGCCATCGTTGGCGAGCTGCAGCAGCGGGCGCCGGGTGTAGCCGTGGAGATCGAGCCGATGACGGAGGTGGTGTCCGTGGCGATGCTTCCTGCCCGCGTCGGCGCGGCGGTCACGGCCGCCTTCGGCGTCCTCGCGGCGTTCCTCTCCGCGCTTGGCATCTATGGGCTCGTCTCGTTCTCGGTCGTTCAGCGCACCCGGGAGATCGGCATGCGGAAGGCGCTGGGCGCCGGAACAGTGGACATCGCCCGTGCGATCGTCGGCGGCAGCGTCACGCTCACGATGACAGGTCTGGTCTTTGGCCTGGGGCTGGGCGCTCTTGGCGGCATTGCGCTGCAAGGGTTCATCGTCGGCGTGTCGCCTCTCGATCCCGTGACGCTGCTGGCGGCGGCCGGTGTGGTGATGTCGGCGGCGTTCCTCGCCAGCATCGTTCCGACACTGGCTGCAATCCGGCTGGACCCCCTCGTCGCCTTGCGCGATGCGTGAGGCGCCGCCCGAGGCTCGGGGCCTCGAGGACCTGCATGAAATACAAGGTGGTGCTGAAGCAGTCGGACTAAGGCTTCGCCGTGTCCTGCCCTGGACTGCCTGGCTGCTGGTCACAAGGGCTGACCGAGAGCGAGGCCCTGGCGAACATTCGTGACGCCATCAGCGCGTACCTGGCCGTCCGCGATGGGTTGCTCCAGGACGGCGACGTCCGCGAGGTTGAAGTCGCAAGCTGAGGGTGGCCAAGCTCGCCGGAGTCAATCACCGGGACGCCGTCCGGGCTCTCGAGCGGGCCGGCTTCCGGGTGGCGCGTGAGGCCAGGCACGTGTCATGACCGACGGCCAGCGAATCGTCACGGTCCCACGACACAATCCTGTCAACGCGTACACGATGGGTGGCATCGTGCAGGACGCCGGGCTGACCGTCGAGCGCTTCCGCAAGCTGCTGTAGACCGGCGGCTGCTGGTTCGACGGACGAGCGGGGCTGGCGTCGGCGAGCGCGCCACGGTACCGCGTGTTGCCAACATATTGCCAGGACCCGGTCGATGCCTTGGCTCTTGCCTCAGCTTCCTCATGGCCTGAAAGCGCCGGCATCGGCTTCCAGGCGTCCGGGTCAGAGCCGTGCTGCGACGAGTCTCGGCTCGAATCCGGCCAGGCGCCGGGCCGAAGCCGAAAAGGCCCGGAGGTCACGTCGCGAAGGCAAGACCCCGCTTCGGAACGACTCGGCGGCGGGACCGGTGGATCGGTCTACACTCGGTCCGACGGCACCATGCGAACGCTTCCAGCCTGTGTCGTGCTGAGCTGCGCCCTCGCGGCCTCTGCCGGAGGTGCGGCGCCACAGGCGCCGCGCACCGGCCAGACCTTCCGTGCCGGCATCGACCTCGTGACGGTCGAGGTCACGGCGTTCGACCGCGATGGCCGGCCCGTGGAGGACCTGCGTTCGGGCGACTTCAGGGTGAGACTCGACGGCCGCGAGCGCGAGATCGTCTCGCTCGAGCTCGTGAAGGTGGACGCCGCGCGCGCCGGCGAGCCGGCCGACGACGACACGCCGCTCGTCACGACCAACGTGACGCTCGCGGCCGGCCGGCGCGTGGTCGTGGCCGTGGACCAGACCCTCATCCAGCCGGGCTCGGCGGCGCTGCTGATCCGGGCGGCCGGCGACTTCGTGCGCGGCCTGACGCCGGACGATCGCGTCGCGCTCGTCACCTTTCCGGAGCCCGGACCGCGCGTGGACTTCACGAAGGACCGGGCGCGCGTGCGGGAGGCGCTCGGGCTCGTCGTGGGACAGCCGGGCCAGATCGGCGCGCGGCAGCTCGACGTCCGCCTCTGGGAGGCGATGGCCCTCGACGGCGAGACGCCGGAGAACTCGACCCTCGGGCGGACCGGTCCCATCCTGCAGGAGGTCATGGAGCGGGTCTGCCCGGAGTTGGGAGGCGACCCGATGACGTGCCGCTTTCAGATCATCCAGCAAGCGGCGCGCATGCGCCTGGAGGTTCGGCGCGATGCGCTCTTCTCCGCGCGACGGCTGCAGGCGTACCTCGAAGAGCTGGCGGCGGTGGACGGCCCGAAGTCGGTGGTGCTGATCTCGGCGGGCCTGGTGCTGGAGGACCCGGCCCTGCTCGACGAGGTGGCCAGGCTGGCGGCCGTGGCGCAGGCCACGGTCGATGTCGTGGCCGTGGAGCCCCAGGTGGACTTCGAGCGACGCCGCGATCCGACGTTTGCCCTGCAGGACCGGTCGCTCGAGCTCGGCGGGCTCGAGGCGATCGCGGACCTGACGGGCGGCCAGCTCTTTCGCGCGATCGGCCCGGGCACGGGCATCTTCGAGCAGATCGCCGGGCGGACCTCCGCCTGGTACGTCGTGGCCGTGGAGCGGGGGGCCGACGACCCCGCCGACCAGCAGGTCGAGGTGGAGGTGCGGCGTCGTGGCGTGACCGTGCGCGCCAGGCCGCGGGTCGTGGCCACGGCCGTCGTCAACGCCGCGCGACCGCCTGCCGAGGTGCTGCGCCAGGCGCTGGCCTCGCCGATCGCCGTGCCGGGGATTCCGCTGCGGGTGGCCACCTTCGTTCAGCGCGAGCCCCACAGCGCGCAGTACCGGCTGCTACTGGCGGCCCAGGTGGGACAGCCCGGCGAGCCGGACGGGGAGTACGCCGTGGGCTACGTCGTCTTCAACGAGGCCGGCGACGTGGTCGCCTCGCTCGGGCGTCTGGTGGCGCTTGCCCCGGGGGCCGGCGGCACCACCATGCCGCTGCCGTTCGACACGGCGTTCCGGCTGGATCCGGGGACGTACACGATCCGGTTCGGGGTAGTGGATGCCGGCGGGCGTCGCGGCACCATCGTCCGCCCGGTGACGCTGGCGCCCCGGTCGGGCGGCGCGCTGGCCACTCCGGATCTGGCTGCCCGGGACCTGGCCACGAGCGATCTGGCCACGAGCGATCTGATCGTCGGCGCCGTGCCCGCCGAAGGCGAGGTGCTCCATCCCGGCGTCGAGCCCTACGTGGCTGGCGGTCGCGTGGCCGGCTACCTGGAGCTGTACGTCCCGGAGGCCGAGGCCGGGGCGCTGGACGTGCAACTGGCCGTGGCGGAGGGGGAGGCGTCGCCGGCGCTCGTGACCGAACGGCTGCACTTGGCACCGGGAGCGGAGCCGGGCTGGCGCGTGGCCACCGGCGCGGTGACGGCCGACCTGCTGCCGGGTCGCTACGTGGCGCGCGCCACCGTGCTGCGCGGGGACGAGCCGCTGCGCGTGGTGACGCGTCCGTTCGTGCTGGCGCCGCGCGAGGCCGTCGCCACCGCGGACGTGCCCCGG
>Ga0299906_10000300_pt1 | contig 48456 bp, 65 predicted proteins | sample RVTome_14_FD_200259 | JGI IMG/M metagenome (GOLD analysis project Ga0299906, IMG submission 200259) | Soil microbial communities from uranium-contaminated site in the Upper Colorado River Basin, Wyoming, United States - RVT145D125 (version 2) ... | reverse complement strand
AGCCCCGTGGGTCGCGCGCGGGCGTCCGGGAGCCCTGCGGGTCGCGCGCGGGCGCCGGAGAGCCCCGTGGGTCGCGCGCGCGCGGGCGCCGCCGCCGCCGCCGCGGAGCCTACGCGCCGCGCGACGTGGCGCCCGAGCGGCGCGGCGCGGCACGCGGCGCGCCAGACGGCGCGGCACCCGAGCGGCGCGGCGCGGCACGCGGCGCGCCAGACGGCGCGGCACGGTGCGGGGCGGGGCGGCGGCGCGTCGAGTGCATGTCGGTGAGGATAGCGGCACGCGGCGCGGCGCGCCACGGTTTTTCCGGCGGCGCGGCGCCCGAGCGGCACCGCGGGTGGCGCGGCGCCCGAGCGCCAGGCGGCGCGGCACGCGGTGTTGTGCTTTCTGGAGCATAGCTCCCCGGCCGACGCGGCACGCGGCGGCGCGGCACGCGGCGGCGCGGCGCCCGGCCAGCAGCCAGGCGGCGCGGCACATGGCCAGGCGGCGCGGCACGCGGCGCCCGAGCTACGCGGCACCCGGCGGCCAGGCGGCGCGGCACCCGGCGGCGCGGCGTCAAATCGGCACCGGGGTTTCGATTGCGTTCCGGTGTGCGTCAAATTCGATCCGAAGCGCTGGATTTGGGTCGGGGACGCAGGGGCACTCCACGCGGCGCCGGGGCGCCCCCTACGGGGGCGACTCCCCCGGCTAGCCTCGTTGGAGTGTCCCCGCTCCTACGGCCGGGGGCTATGCTCCAAAAAGCACAATGTCGCATAACACATGTTTGGAACCGTCGTGGAGAAGATATAACTCCATGCCCCGCAACAACTTAGCGCCGGTGTCCCTGGGGTGTCCCCGGGTGTCCCCGGGTGTCCCCGGGGTACCCTACCCCCCGCGGTGCCCATCCGCCGACCCGGCCGCGCTGCCGGGGTGTCCCCGGGTGTAGGGAACCTCAACTAACTCCTTGCCTGGCAATGAGTTAGCGTCGGTGTCCCCGGGTGCGTGATACGAAAAACCGCCGCCCCGCCCCCTAACCCCCGCGGTGGACGCCGCGACGAAACCCCGGCCAGCCTCGCTACGAAAGTTTTTCACCGAAAACCGAAAAAACAGCCGGTGGACACTAGACACCCCCGCGGGGGTAGCGTACGATGTCCGGTGTGAACAGCGCGCCCCGCACGCCGCGGGGTGCGACCCTCGAACCCTCGAACCTTGGAGGATGCCCTGATGTCCCGACTCTCGATGGATCGCCGCGCGGCCGTCGCGCGGATGCTCGATGCCGCTATGCGCGGCGCGCCCGACGAGGATGGTACGTACGCTCTCGCCGGTGAGGTGCGTGTGTCCGACCTCCGCTCGTCCGTGCGCGTCACCGTGACGGCACGCGGTGTCGACGCGTGGAGCCTCCGCTGGCCGTGCAGCGGCTTGGTCGGCGCGATCGGCGCGACGTTCGACGCGCACGGCGATCTCGAAGGCGTCAACGGCGACGATGGGTGCGACGGCGACGCGTTCACGGCGCTGATGACGGACGCGTGCGGGGTGGCGCTCGCGCGGATCGCGCCGCGCGGCTGGAACCTCGGCACGCCGGCGACGCCCACGACCTAGCCTCTCCCGGCTGCCCGCCGTGGACTCCGCGCGCGAGCGTGAGTGAATGCGGCGGGGCGGGCGATGGTGCCTGCCGAGAGGAGACCGACCGATGTACGTCATCAGGCGCACGGATCAGGGTGGGGGCTACGTGGCGCGGAGTCCGGTGCAGGGCGCGTCCTACACTCCCCGCCTACAGGACGCGCGGGTGTTCTCGAGCCGGGAGGCGGCGGAGGTGGAGCGCTGCTTGGGGAACGAGGTCGTGGTGTCCGTGGACGAGACCATGCGTGGGGAACGAGGTCGTGGTGTCCGTGGACGAGATCATGCGTGGGGTGGTGCGCTCGTGACCGTCCACGACGGAGCCGAGTACGTCGAGCCCCTACGGGCCGCCATCCGCACGGTGTGTGACGCGCTGGACCCCGACCGCCGGGGCGCGATCCGGCTGGATCCGGTCCGTTGGGACTCCGAGGGACTCGCGCGTGCGGCAGTCGCCGTCCACGCGTTGTCGGCCGACTGCGCCCGTCTGCGGGTGCTCGCCGGTGCCGCCGTGCTCCGCGGTCACGCGGACGACTGCGGGGCGCGGGGATGTGGCGCCCCGTTCTCGTGTGTGTGCGTTTTCGGCCTCGCGCGCGCGGCGCTGGTCGGGTTGGGGGTGTCATCATGAGTCGCGCGACACTGCGCCCGGGGTCGCGCGTCTCGCAAGCGGTGGAGTCGATACACTCCACCGAATGCCCCAACGCCCCCTACACGTGCCCGTGCGTGCAAGCGTTGAAGATCGGCGGATCGGGTATGTACCATACCATCCACCGCCGGGGAGCGGTGGACGTCGTGCGCATCCGGTCGTCCGTGTCCGGCCCCGGATACTTCGCCGACGTGCGCGACGTCGCAACCGGCCGTGAGTTCTCCGGATACGTCTACGTGCGCGACGTCGTGCAATCGTGACCGGCCGCGCGCTTCAGCGGTGCCGGTGTTGGGACGGTGCCCGTAAGTGCCGCCGTCTGGCGCGCTTCGTCATCTTCGACGTGTCGATTGGAACGTCTCGGCGAATAGGCGCCGCGGTGCCCGTATGTGCGGCCCACGCGGCCGGGCGCATCTTCGGCGGAACGGTGTCCGTGCTCCCGTGGGACGCGCCTTGCTTCCGTCCCGTGGGGCACGGCGACGTCGTGCGCGCATGACGCCCGATAAGGGCGCCCCCGACGCGGGCCGCGTGACCGCGCGCGACGTGGTCGGCGCGGCGCTCGTGGCCGCGGTGGCGCTGGCCTACCTTCTACTATGACGGTGACGCCCGCGCGCGGCGCGGGCAGGAAGCGAGTGTGTGGGATGACGACGTGCGAGCACTGCAACCAGGAGACACCCGCGGGCGATCTCTCGCCGTTCCCGGCCGTCCTGCCGGATCGGTTCCTCGGCGCCGAGTCGTGGGAAGACTACCGGGCGCCGCTCGCGTGCCGAGACTGCCGGCAGGCGAGCGCCGCGCACTTGGAGTCGACTGTCGCTTTCCGCGACACGTGGGAGACGGACATCGCCGAATTCGCGGTGACCGTGACCGCGGTGGACCCTGAGTTGGACCCGCGCGCCGCAGGAGTCGGCCACGAAACGGATCTCTCCGTCGTGGCCGCGCGTCTCGCGGCGCTCGACGGCGCGGCCCGCGCCATCGCCGCGATCCTCCGCTCCGGAGGCTACACCGAGTCCGAGCGACTGTCGGATATCGCCGACGTGGTCCGCCGGCTGGCCAGCGAGCAGATCGACATGCACGGCCTGTACCTCCCGCCCGACGTCGGAACGGTCACGGTCCGCCTCGGATCGGGTGTGCGACCGTGACGCCCGCAGAACGCCGCGCGGCGCTTCTCGAATGTCTCGCCGACTCGGCGCGCGCGGTCGATGACTGCGCGCGCAGCGGGAATCGTCGGGGCGCCGAGGATGCGCGCCGGATGGCGCGCGAAGCCGCGCGCCGGTTCTGGGCCGTCCGAATGCCGCTCGGGCCGTGCGGCACGTGCGGGCGCGAGCGCAACCGTCCGCTTCCGCTGCTACGTGCGGCGCGCGCCATGTGTCCCGAGTGCCAGGCGCCGCGCCGTCTGGCGCAGATCGCCGGACGGGCGCCGCGCCCTTCGGACGTGCAACCGTGACGCGCGCCACGCGCCGCCGCCACCGCGGCACCCCCGGTGCCGACGTCGGCACCGGGTGGCCGTCGGCGTGCCCGGTGCCCGTCTGGGACGTCTGCGCGGGGCGCCGCGCGTGCGGGTCGCCCGTGGACGTGCGCCCCGTGCCGCCGAGCGTGGCGACCTACACAGGCGCCGCCCGCGCGTGCGCCGCGTGCCGGCGGCGCGCCGCGTCGGACGTGGGCGCGTGGGCCGCCGACCCTTGGAGCGCCACGCCCGGCAAGGGGCACCCGTGACGCCCAACCCACCGGAGCGGCGCGCCACGCGGTGCACAGAGCGCCACGCGGCACCCGGCACCCGCGAGCGGCGCGCCACGCGGTGCACAGAGCGCCACGCGGCACCCACGAGCGGCGCGCCACGCGGCACATGGAGCGCCACGCGGCACATGGAGCGCCACGCAGAAAAGTTTACTTTTTCGCGCGGCACCCATTGACCGGCCCCCACGGGGGTGTAATCTGTCTGCGGTGACGACGACGACGACCATAACGCGCGGGGCGGCCCGCCCCCGAGGAGAGTGAGAGATGACGACGACGAGCGACCGAGTGACGGACGACCAGATCGTCCAGGCCATCGCGACACTGGAACGCGCGATCTACGAACATGGGTCGCGCGGGGACACCTACGACATCGCCGACCGGATCAAGCGCGCCGACTACTGGAGCGACATCCGCAGCATCGAGGCCGATCTGCGCGCCGAGATCGCCTGCGGCAACGTCGAGACCGATGGCGAAGCGCAGGAGTGGCTCGAGCAGACCGTCGACGGGCACGGACGGCGTGACGGATGGCGAGTCAGTGAATTGGGCGGCGCTCGCCTACATGGCGATGCTCGCCGACGTGCGGGAGCGGATCGGCGATCTCGCCTATCTCTTCGAGACTGACGACGACGACGACGACGACGAGACCGAGAACGACGACGACGAGACCGAGACGGCCGACGCCTAGTCCCCATCGAAACGACGCCGCCCGTGGGCGCCGTCACCCCGCAAGGCTATAAGCCGCGCGGGTGCGGGGTCGTGACGAGATCCCGCGCGGCGAGAGGAGAACGTGAGAGATGACGAACGCGACGATGACGACGAAGGACGAGCGGCCCGCCGCGCCGCACCCGGCGACGGTCTGCCCGCACTGCGAGACGTCCTACCCGGTCCCCGGACCCGACGGACGCCCGACGCTCGACTCGGGCGGTCACTGCCCGGTGTGTAGTCGGGCGGTCTGCCGACGCTGCGCCGGTGGGGGGTGTGACGGCGGGCGAAAGGTGGTGCGCTCGTGACCGCCCCCCACCACGTCCTGATCTTGCGAACGTGCGCGGCCGACATGACGGCGCACGGTGGCTTCACCTGGCCGGAGTCCGGCCCGGTCGAGGCGCCCGACTGGAACCCAGAGCCCGAGTGCGGCGGCGGCCTGCACGGCTTCCTCTGGGGTGAGGGTGACGGCAACCTCGCGGACTGGAGTGAAAGCGTCAAGTGGCTCATCGTGCGGGTGCTCGCGGCCGACGTGGTCGCGATCGACGCCTGCAAGGTGAAGTTCCCGCGCGGGGAGGTCGTCTTCGTCGGTGACCGCCTCGCAGCGACCAACTACCTGATCGCGCACGGCGCGGCCGGGCGCGCGGTCATCGGCGCAATCGTCGCGGCGGGCGACGACGGCACCGCGACGGTGGGCGACCACGGCACCGCGACGGCGGGCAACCGCGGCACCGCGACGGCGGGCTACCGCGGCACCGCGACGGCGGGCTACGACGGCACCGCGACGGTGGGCTACCGCGGCATCGCGACGGCGGGCTACGACGGCACCGCGACGGTGGGCGACGGCGGCACCGCGACGGCGGGCTACCGCGGCACCGCGACGGCGGACGACGGCGGCACCGCGACGGCGGGCGACGGCGGCACCGCGACGGCGGGCGACCGTGGCACCGCGACGGCGGGCGACCGTGGCACCGCGACGGCGGGCGACCGTGGCACCGCGACGGCGGGCGACGGCGGCACCGCGACGGCGGGCGACGACGGCACCGCGACGGCGGGCGACCGTGGCACCGCGACGGCGGGCGACGACGGCACCGCGACGGCGGGCGACGACGGCACCGCGGCGGCGGGCAACCGCGGCATCATCCGCGTTCGCTGGTGGGACGGCTCCAGGTATCGCGACGCGATCGGATACGTCGGCGAGGACGGTATCGAGGCGGGCGTCGCGTACCACGTGCAGAGCGGGCGGCTCGTTCGGGCGGTGCGGTCGTGAGCGCCACATCTCGCCACGTCCACGAACTCCGCGCCCTCGGCGCGTGCCGCGAGGCCGTCGAGTGGGCGGCAACCAAGCCCGACATGCGCGCCGTGTGGCGCGAGTGCCCACGCGGTGATTGGATGCTCTGGCTGGTCGGGCGCCTCTCGGGCTCGCCGGGCAGCGCCTCACGTCGTCGCGTCGTCCTCGCGTCCGTCGAGTGCGCACGGCTGGTCGAGCATCTCGACGAGAGCGGAGCTGCGAAGGTGTGCCTCGACGTCACCGAGGCGTACGCGCTGCGGGTGCGCGGGGTGACGCTCGGAATGGTGCGCGCCGCCGCCGCCGCCGCCGACGCCGCCGACGCCGCCTACGCCGCCGCCGACGCCGCCGACGCCGCCTACGCCGCCGCCGCCTACGCCGCCGACACCGCCGCTGCGCAGTGCGCCGAGATCGTCCGGAGGCACTACCCGAGGACGCCCACGCTGCGGCGGAAGGCGCGCCTGTGAGCGGCGCGGCGTGCGATGCGGCACTCGAACCGAGCGCCGCCTGACCCCGAGACCAAAACGGCAGGCGCGGTGCCCGCCGGACAACCCGAGACGACGACGAAAAGGAGCCCCAGAACATGAGTACCGACACCGAAACCGGCGCGCGACTGAGTTTCACGGTCCCGGCCAAACGCCTGCGCACGGCCGTCCAGGACGCGGCACGCGGCGCGGACACCAGCGCGCGAGCGCATCCGATCATGGGGTGCGTGCTGATCGCGCTCGACGCGTCCGGGGATCTGACCCTCACGGGCACCGATCTCGAAATCGCCGTGACGGTGCGCGAGCCGGTGTTCTGGGCGCCCGGCACGCGGCCCGGCACGGTCTGCGTGCCGGCGAAGATGCTCGACAAGGTGCTCGCCGGCTTCAACGGCGTGGAGATCCGCGTCGCGGCGGGCGGCGACTTTGACGCGGTCATCTCGGACGCCGCGACCGGGGAGACGTTCACCGTGCGCGGGCAGGACCCTGAGGACTTCCCCACAACGCCCGCCGTCTCCCCAGAGGACAATGTGCTACTCGGCGCCGAGGACTTCGCAGGCGCGCTGCGCACGTGCCCGTGGGCGGCGGCCAAGGAGAAGATGCGCTTCGCCCTGGACGGCGTCCTCGTGGACCTGCGCGATGGGGCGACGTTCGTCGCGTCCGACGGGCGCCGCCTGTCGCGCTTCATCGCGCAGCCCGCGGCGCGCAGCCGCGCGGCGTCGCCCACGTCCCACCACGGCATCCTGCCCGTGCGCGCGCTCACGATCGCCGCCAAGCTGTTCGGCAGGGGCGACGCCGTGCGCGTCGCCATCGACCCGGTGCCGCCGGCCAACAGTCTCCAAGGGCAGCACGTGGCGCTTTCCGACGCCGACGGGCGGCGCACGATCGTCGCGCGCTGCGTCGAGGGTACGTTCCCGGCGTGGCGGGAAATCATCGACTCCGGCTGCGGCAACCCACACGCATGGCTGATGACGGTCGAAGTCGAGGCGCTGCGCGCGGCGCTCGATCGCGTGGCGCTGATGACCGAGCGCGACGCGCCCTGCGTCGCCCTGGAACTGGACGCCGAGCGCGGCACATTGACCGTGGCGACCCGCAGCGAGGCCGGGTCGGCGCAGAAGTCCCTACCCGCGTCGATCGAAGCCGGAACCCCGGCGCCCGTCGAGCGCGACCCCGATGTGGAGGACGACGGCGGCGCCGCGGCACCCGTCGAGCCGGAGCCCGCTCCCACGACGCTGCGCGTCGGTTTCAACCCCGATTTCCTCACACAAGCATTGAGGGCGCTCGTCGGGGACACCGTCGAGATGATCGTGCAGTCGGGAGCGCCGCTGCGTCTGGGGGAAGGCGCGTTCACCCACGTGGTCATGCCGGTCAGCCTCGACTAGGGAGTCCGCGACGAACCCCGGCCGCCGGGCAGACGGCGCCCCCGCCTGCCCGGCACATACCACCCCGAGCGAGGAGTCTTGACCATGACCCGGCGTACGAACGTATCGACATTCTTCGGGAGGTTGCGCGACGCCGTCGCCTTCCTGCGCGGCACGCCCTGCGCCTGCCCCGCGTGTCGCGCGGCGCGGGATGTGCGCCGCGGTGACGTGGCGTGCTGCATGTGCCAACGGCCCGCCACCGGCATGTTGTCCGGCGCCCCCTTGTGCGCCGCCTGCGCACCCCCGGTGGCGCCCACCGCTGCCCCGGCGCGCGGCACGGGGAATGGAGGAGCCGACCATGCGTGACATGACCTACACGCCGCGGGCCTTGTGCCGGGCGGCCGGACTGAGCGAGACCGAGACCGAGCACGCGCTGACGGGCGTCGGCTCCATGCGGCTCCTGCGTTGGGTGTCGCGCAACATGGTACGGACCGTCGAGGACTGCCCCACGTGCGGCGCGGTCACCGACGGTGGCGAGCTGCACGGCGACACGTGCGAGCACGGCCGGTGCGGCGCGCGCGCCTTGCTCGAGGCGTCCGACGACCCGCTCGCCTGGCTGACCCGGGCGGCCGACCGCTACGGGAAGGACCTCACCCGGCTGCGCGGCCGGATCGACACCCGGATCTACACCGAGCGGCGGGTGCGCGTGCGTCGGTGCGTCCACGACGTCAAGGCAGACATTTGCGCGGAGCCGTGCGGCACCTGCGGGCATCGGTGCTGCGATCACGACCCGGACGGAGGTTGCGGCATGTGGCCCGAGGCCGCGATGGACACCGCCTCGTGTGAGTGTGGGGTGTTCTCGGAGCGGCCCGAGGACGATCCGCAGATGACCGACGATGACCGCGCGGACGCCGAGGCCGACGGGCGGCTCGAGCGTCGACGGGAGGACGAACAGGAGCGCCGCCAGGGCGCCAGGGAGGCGTGATGCCCAGACGTGAGGAGACAGGGACCTCGAGGACCCAGGACGCGCTCCTGGCCATCCTGGTAGACAGGTTGGACGCCGACGCCGTCGAACGCATGTTCGCGGCACCGGACCCCTTCGATTGGATCACGCGCGCGGCGCGCGCCTATGCGCGCGAACAGGAGCGGCTCGGCCGGCGCGAGGACACCCGGGGACGCCGGGACCGCACCGCGTACATGCGCGCCTATCAGGCGAAGCGCCGCGCTCGCGCCGCCGGAGGCGACGCATGACGACGCGCGAGGACCACGAGGACGCGGCGCCCTTCCGGTCACCGCGTGTGGACTGGAAATCCCCGCACGATTTGCACGTACGGGCCGAATCGCCGACGATCATCGTGCAGGAGCGGGCGATCAACGTGCTCGGCACGGTCGCGCTCGTGACGTCCCTGACGTCGATCATGACCTGCGGCGCGCTGGCACCGCTCGGCATTCTTTTCGGTGTCTGCGCTCTCTTCTCACGTCCGAGGGGTCAGGCGTGGGCGTCGATCTTCGTCGGCGCCGCGGTGCTCGTCGCGTGGTTGGCGATCCTCGGCGCTTTCGGCTTCGTGACGTTCCACGTCTTCCCCACGTCACGTTGAGCGTGAGCGGCGGCACGCCAGGAAGGGGGTCACACGGCACCTTCCGGCGCGGCGTGCGTTCAAAGCCTCCCCCATCATCGTGTCAGGAACGCCGACACCCAGAACGCCGCCGCGGTGATCGCGAGCAGGATCGCTGCGCGTGCGTCCAGCCCCCCGTTTGCCACGCAGAGGCCGAGCGCGGCGAGCGCCGGCATGTTCGCACGGCGGACCCTGTCACCCGGTTCCTCTAGGGCGGCCGGGGCGATCCTGCTGGCGGACGGCCCGTCATCTTCGTCTCGCTTCGCGGCTGCGTAGATGACGGCTCCGTAGATGACGGCGATCCAAAACGGAATCATGGCTTCTCCTCGGCGCGGCGCGCGGCACGGCGTGCGTCCGTAAGGCGGCACTCATCGCGTCTCCGGTCGAAGATCGCATGGCATGTTCCGCGGTCGTATGCGTGATCGCGCAGCGTCTCTTTCGCTTCGTAGAGCGCGCCTCGGGCGAACTCTCGCGACGCGAAGGGTGTGATGCGACCGGCGGTGTACGTGCGCGGCCCGCCTTTGGGGTTGGAGAGCGTCGGTGAGAGGCGCGCGTACGAGATAGCCTCACTCTCACTCCGTGCGATGAGTAGATCCCTCACTTTCATTCCGAACGTGACCTGGTTGGCGCACGCACTGTCGACCCAATAGACGGCGTAGCGCTCGTCCAGGAGTTTCGGCGTCATGGCTTCTCCCAGGACCGCTCTCCGGGAGGCTTCGAGAAGATTTCGCAGATCTCACGGCGCGTTCCCACGTCGATCTGCGGCAGGGGGCGCACGACCGACGGCAGGTGTGTGAGCGTCAGTTCCATGCGGTGCGTGGCGCGTTGGGGGTCGGAGTCCTCGAAGTCGTCGCGCAGTTGGAACGGCACGTGCGCCGCCATCAAGGGCAGCACGGCGCGCAGATTGGGGATCAACGTGGGCTCGCGCACGGCGTCGTCGAGTGACGACACGGTCAAGGGCTCGTGCCGCGGGTGGTCCCGGGGGAACTCCGGACGGAGGTTGCCGAACTCGGAGACCGGGACTTCCGCGCGCCACACGTCCACGTTCCACTCCTCCCCGAAGATCCCACCGCCGTAGGACCACCAGCATTTGGCGCTGTCGATGCCCGTCTCTTCACGCAGTTCACGCCACGCGGCGTCCATGACATCCTCGTCGGGCTCCACCTTCCCGCCCGGCAGGTTCAAGCGCCCGCGCTGCCACTCGGGCTGCGCCTTGCGGACCAGGAGAAAGTCGCCCACCGGGAAGACCGCGTAGATCAGAACGTAGTTCATCATCCGGCACCGCCTGACTTCGCCCCCGCAGCCGCGAGGAATACCTTCGCCTCTCTCTTGAACGTGATCAACGCGCGTAGGAGTTCACGCCCCGCCTTGCGGTCGGCGGACTGCATCATCCACGTCGTCGGGTCCGTGAAGTAGCCGACGTCCTCGGCGTGCTCCAGCGCCCGGAGCGCGGCCGTGTAGTCGTGCTCGTCGTCCACGACATGCGCGAGCAGGGCAGCGGCGCGCATCGCGTCTTGGAACTCGTCGTTCGTCATCGTCTCGCCTCCGTCTCGTGTTGGTCCAGCCGTCCCGGCCCCTTGCCCGGGGAATTGAAGGAAGGGAGGGGCGGGCTCAGGCTTGCGGGCGCGGGAAGGGCGCCACCGGGAGCGGCTGGTTCATCTTTTCATCGTGCAGAGGGGTCTCCGAGGGGATCGCCGCGCTCTCGGATCTGGGCGATCTCGACGTCCCGGGGTCCCCCCATCACGTACTCGACGCCTGTGGTTCCGGGCGGGTCGTTGGGATACCCGGGACACGCCTCGCACCCCGTGGAATAGGAGTCCTCGCAGCCAGCGCATTTAACGAACGTCTTGAGGTGCGCGTATTCGGGCGATCCGTCCTCCGGGCGGTACGAGCAGTTGCCCTCCACGCAGCCCTTCTCGGGATCGTCCCGAAGCGGCCATCCACACCGCACGCACCGCTTGGGGTCACTCACGTCCAGCCTCCTTCCGATCTCGCATCCGCGCGAGTCCCGCGAGCACGCGCAGGTTGTCGTCCTCGTACTCCGACAGCGTGCCCTCGGTCCACTCGCCGATGTCCATGTCTAAGCGGAGTACCTCGCACGGCTCGTGGACCTCGACGAATGACACGTCCGCGCCGTCCTTCCACATCCACGCATCGACGCGATCGCCGGGTTCGATGGCGTACCCGCAGAGCGAGCAACTGCGGTGCTTACGTGTGCGCGGGCGTCGCGCGACAAACGATCGGTGGCCGAAGGAACTACTCACGTCCAGCATCCTTCTCCCGCGCGGCGCGAAACCGGCCAACAGCGCCACGGAACGCACACGCCGGGCACATCTCGTCGTCCCCGTTCTCGCTCAGCCACTCCGTCTCGCAGGCGTAGTCGGACTCGTAGAAGTTGTCGTGGTCGAGCAACGCAGAGAGAGCGTCCACCGCCGCCCGCGCGATCTCGGGAAGCGGCCCCGGTGGGAGGGCCTTCACGCGCTCCGACGCGCGTTCGATAACCCCGTTGTTCGCCCAATCTTGTGGGTACTTCGGCGGCACCCAATCGACGTAGAGTTCGCGCAACACGTCACTGCGCCGGATCAGGTCGTCGGCACTCACTCGATCCTCCCGCAGAGCGGCGGCTTCCGCGTCGTCCATGAAGCGATCGTGACACTCACGGCAGACCCCGTCGAACCCGGCGTCGCGAATGGCCTTGCATCGGCTACACATCGTCCCCTCCGTCGCTCACTCGATCCTCCCCTCGGCGCGGTAGGCATCGAGGGCGCATCCGACGCTGATACGGAGGATCTCGTCGCCGGCGCCGGCGGCGGCGTAGGAGGCGGCGGCGGCGCCGGCGGCGCTGCCGCCGGCGGCGGAGGCGGCGGTGGCGTAGGCGGCGTAGGCGGCGTCGGTGGCGTAGGAGGCAGCGGCGGCGGCGGCGTGCGCCCTCCGAGCCGACTCCCACGTCCCCTCGCGCTCGCACTCATCGGCAGCCGCCCGCAGCGACTCCGCGTGCGCAGGGATGCGGTCTGCCGCCCGGCGCAGCCACCACGGCACCACGCGCCGGATCATCAGATCCTCGAGCTTGCGCACCCACGGACCGCGATCGGTGCCTGCGGTGCCGATCTGGGCGAGAGCCAGCGGCCACAGGGCATCGGCACGCACCCGCGGTGACGACCATCGCGCGTCGTTGATCTCGATGGCGTAGTCACGATCCGGCCCCGCCACGCACGGCGGGCAGTCCGACAGCGGCAGCCCGCAGGCGAGGGCGATCGCGCCCTCGATGCAGACCTGGCCGTCAGCCGTCCCGAGTCCCGAGCCGAGCCCGCGGTCGAACAGCTCGCGCAGCTTGGCGGTGTCACACGTCGTCGTCATGTCGCTCTCCTCTGGATGACGGTTCCGGTGCGCCGGCCGTACTCGGCGATCAGCGCCGCGTCGGCGAGCGTGTGCGTCCATTTACGCGTCGGCCACAACTCCTGCGCGCGGCGCTTGGTGACGTTCTTGTTGCCTCCCGAGCGGCAGCCGAGCGCGGTCTGCCACTTGAGCGGGGCGACCACGTCGTGTGGGATCTCCACGGCGATCAGCGCGGCCTCCAGGTGCCCGAGACATCGTCCGAAGGTGAACGCAGACACTACGCCCATCGCAGGCGTCGAGCGCACGTGCTCGAGCGTGGCATGGCACGCGTCGTACATCTGCCACTCGCGCAGGACATCCAGGATGTCCGCAGGCGTCCCCGGCATCGGGCACGCGTCGAGCACCGCGCTCGCCGCGTCGAGCAGGACGAACCCACCGCCCTTCCCTGGGTCGATGCCGAGGAAGTTCACTTCGCGCCTGCTTCCTGTAGGCGCGCCTTGGCGCGCTCCAAGCGCTCCTGGCGCTCGTCCATCGCCGCGAGGACGACGTCTTTCATCGCGCACGCGCCTTCGATTTCGGCCGCAGGATGAATGTCTCCATGGGCACGGAGAAGACGCCCATGAGCCGCGCCACGGTCACGAACCGCGGCCCGGTGCCGCGCAGCCAAGCGCGCACCGTGCTCTCGGTCGTACCCATGGTGGCGGCAAGTTGCGTGACCGTGATCCCACGCTCCTCCATGAGCGAGCGCAACGCCTCGGCATTCCACGCGAAGTCCGCGGCGGCCTGTCCCTGCGACGGTGTGAGTGCCATGCGGACTAGACTATTCGGCGCGTAAAACCGCACCACAAAAATTCGCGTAAAAACGTCGTGGTAGGTGTTGACCCCATCTACGGAGAGGGGCTACGATGCCTCTTCGCCCACCACGAGAGGAGTCCCGTGACGACGACTTCTTCGCCCGCCGAGCAGCCCGCCGAGCAGCCCGCACGCATCCACCGCGGCAAGGGCAACGGCCACCGCTGGCTCGCGCTGCCCGGCCGACCGGGCGAGCGCTCGAAGCGCTGCGCGATCTGCCGGATGACCCGCACGGCGTTCGCCGGGCGAGTCGTCTGGACCCGCGAGGCCGTCGTGAACGGCGCTCTGCGCACTCCTGTCCTACTCGTCGACCCCATACACCCTGGGAGGTATCCCCGCTGTGACGCCCGCCCTCTCGATCCTGCGATCGTCCGCGCCCCTCGAGGCGCCTGACTCCCCATCACCATCCACTGTGCCGCCCGTCCTGCTCCGGGGCGAGCGCGAGCGCCTCCCGGACCGTCGGGAGAAGGTCGGTCGCGAGGTCGCGATGGACGGGTTCGCCGCCTACGTCGACGTCGCGTACTACCCGGACGGAAGACTCGGTGAGGTCTTCATCGACGCGGCGAAACCCGGCGCGGTCATGCGCGGCGTATGCTCCGCGCTCGCCCACGCGGTGTCGCTCGGCCTCCAGTACGGCGTGCCGGCCGAGGAGTTCGTCGAGGCTTTCGCCCACACACGCTTCGGCAACGAGGGTGTGGTCCACGGGCAGCCCGATCTCGAACGCGCGACGTCGCCGCTCGACGCCATCGCACGCGTCCTCGCCGCCGAGTCCGACATCGCCTACCCGGCCGCGCCGCGGAAGTGGCTGTGACCGCCGCATTTGCCGCGTTCTGCGACCCCACGTCACCGTCGGCGACGGTGGCGCTCCGGGCCGCCGAGGACGACGCGTGCGGCGCGTGCGGCGCCCTAGGGGCGAAGGTCTTGAAGTACATCAAGATGCGCATGTGTCGTCGCTGCGGACGGCTGTACGAGCGCATTTCGCAGCGGATGCGCCGCGCGGCCAAGCGTGGCGACCCCATGTCCGCTACGCGCGCAGAGTCCGCCTTCGACCGCGTGCGCCACGAGCTGCGCGTCGAAGCCCTGCGCGCGGCGGCCGAACTGCTTGGTGCCGCCAAGATGGGTAGGTCCACAGTGTGGCGTGACGAGCCTGAGATCCGCGGCATCTCCCTGTTCGACGCCGTCGAGCAGATGGACCACGTCCGCGCCCTGCGACGCCGCCTTCAGCGTGCCGCGCGTCCGCACTGCGCGAGTACGTAGCGTGGTGACGCTCCGAATGTCGAGCGTCGCATAACCCGGTCTAGCCCCGGAAGCGCTTGCCGCGGTAGCCATCGACGTCGATCGGCAGTCCGTCGCCCCAGGAGGGCGTCGCCGCGGTGAGCGCCTCGAACTCGGCGAGATCGCCCGTGCCCTCGGGCACTTCGGCCGCGACCGAGTCGTGAACGTGGACGACGACTTCGTACGGCGTGCCGTGCAGACGTTGCAAGGCGGCGGCGAGCAAATCCCGAGCAACTGCTTGCGTGACGTTCTCGCAGTTGTGGACGATGAACGGCCCCCCGTTACCGCGCACGACGAAACGTCGTCGCGGGCCGCAGTCGATCAAGTCGTAGACTTGCGTGACCACTCGCTCCTGGGCCGCTTGTTCTGCGCTTGTTGCTTGCGCGTTGCCCACCGACAATTGTCGGGCTCGTAGTTGCCGTTGTTGTCCACACGATCCAACGTGAGGCCCGCTTCGTACGTCGGTCCCATATCTTCCCAAAAATTCTCGAAGCGCTCGTTCCATCTCGGGCACACACGAATTCCCCTCGCGCCGTAGTTGTGCCAAGCCTGGTGAGTCGGCAGTCGGCACCGATCGCGCATCGACCGCCAAACCCAATACGCGGGATACTTCACCATGCCGTGTCTGCGGTTTCCGTCGCCGATGAGCCGCTTCGTCGAGCATCCGCAGTTGGGGGTTCCGCCTCGACGTGTGTCCTTGACGACGTCTGCCGGGTTCTTCACGCACAGTCGCCCGCAGTCGCATTGCGCGTGCCAGAACCGACTTGCTCCGTCGGAGTGCGCGGGCGCCGTGAAGGTCAACATCCCGAAGCGTTGGCCGGTACGGGCGGGGGTTTTCCAGTGCAGGGCGCCATCCTTCATCTGTGAGCACCTCGTGGTCAGGGGTCATCCAAACACCGTCGACGCAGACGCACGCCTGTGTTGACTTGAACACCTTACCCCCATGCCCCACGAAGTCAACACCGTCATGGACGAGATCGTCGTCGCGGACGTCCGCGAGCCTGACCCACCCCCGACCCGTGAGCACATCTGCATCGCCTGCGACGCAGAGTTTCCCCCCGTACGTCGCTTCACGCTCCATTGAGCGCTTGTCGCGACTGACCGTGTAGAAGCGCAATTCCTCACTCTCGAATTCGCGCTCCTCGATCTCGCCCGTGTCGTTCACGATGCGCACGGTCTTCTTCGTGCGTTTGGTGTGTGGCCGGAAGTAGTAGATCGACCGGCCACTCGGCAAGATGATCCGCAGGTAGGCGCGGCCGGGCACGGTGACGATCGACAGTCGCCCGACGGTCTGCACGACGCCGGGCTCGTGGATCGACGTGCGGAAGGCGTCTTCGAGCGCGTACCAGAAGCCGACGATCGCCGCGTTGTTCTCACGCCACTGACGTTTGAGCGTGTCGGCCTCTTTCAACGTGAGCGTCGTGCCGCCGGCGGCGGCCGTGCTTTGGAACTTCACCGCGCCCATCCCGTAGCCGAGCGCGAGCGTCAGGATCTTGCCAAGTTGCCGACTCTTCGATCCCACACGTGATGCGGCGTAGACGTAGACGTCCTGGCCCGAGCGGAAGATGTCGAGGATGTCGTCCTGCCCGGCGAGCCACGCGACGCCGCGCGCCTCGATCGCCGAGTAGTCGCACGCGAGCAGATCCTTCCGTGGCCCGGCGACGAGCACCGAGCGCAGGGAACGTGACACCGCGGAGAGCGGCGACCCGAAGCACAGTTCCAGCATCGTCAGATCGCCGGTCTCCGCAGCGTCGTAGATCGCGGCCACCAGTTCGGCCGCGGTGCCGGCCGTCATGCCGGGCTTGGGCAGGTTGTGCAGTTGGAGCCCCGAGGACGCCCAACGCCCGGTGAGCGCGCCGCAGTACCGAAAGGCACCGCGCAGACGCCCGTCGCGCCCGGCCATCGGGTCCACACGCTTGAGCTTGGCGAGGCTCGTCAACTTGCCGCTTTCCGCCCGCACGTCGAGCGTGCGGCGTACGTCCTCGGGCGTCGCGGGATCGGCGAGGAGTCCGCCGATCGCCGCGACGTCGAGCGTGCTCGACGTCGTCGCCTTGCCCGTGACCGAGCGCCGCGTGACCACAGGCAAGGCGACACCGCGCCCTTCCACCCACGTTTTGAGAGCCGCGACCGCCGTCGTGGTCGCGACGGCACCGTCGGTGGCCTCAGCCATCTCCCCTTGCAACTGCGCCCCGCGCAAGGCGACGACGCTCAGGCAGCGGTCGGCGAACTCGCCGTCCAGGTACACGCCGCGGCGGTTGATCGCCTGGTCCGCGCGCCATGTTGCCGCCTCGAAGGGGTGCAGAGGCGGCAGACGGTAGAAGGCGCCCGCGGTGGCCGCCACGTCGTCGCGGCAGTAGGCGATCAGGCGCAGCAAGCGCCCCGCGTCGCGGTCGTACGTCCAGCCCGACCCGTCGGCCTTCGGCGTGGCCTTCGCCATCGCGCGCATGATCTTCGAGCCTTCGGTGTCCTTCTGAATGGGTAGCCCGAGCACCGCGCCCAGGCCCTCCAAGGTCGGGGGCAGGTTGAGCGCGACGCCGCGCGCCTGGGTGTCGAGCCACTGTGTGTCGTCGATCGAGGGGAAGGCGTACTGCGGGATCAGGATGTTCGTCCAGATCGACCACTCGAACAGGCAGTTGTGCGCGACGACAGGGCAGCCCGCGGTGATGGCATCGACGACGGGTTGTGGGAGCGGTGCCCCTGGCACCCATTCGTAGAACTCCTGCTCGTCGGCACCGGGGCCGCGGCAGACGGCGAAGACCACGCAATGTACGATCGTCGAGGGGTGCTCAGAGTACGCCCACGCCCCGATCCCGATGTCGGCAGCCGACGCCGTCTCGATGTCCACGACCACGATCCGCGAGTCAGACGGCAAGGCACACCCCACACAACGGTTCTGCCCCGGTGACTCCGCAGCCGAGACACGCGCTCACGTCAGCATCCACCGTGGACCCGGCGCCACAACTCGGCGAAGGCGACGGCGCCCTGCTCGGGGACGACGGCGTTTCCGAGGGCGCGGAGTTGATCGACTCGGTGTCGCATGGCTGGGTCCAGCCACAAGGGAAGCCCATCAGCCACGCGACGAAGCGAGGGTTCAAGCGCCGGCGCGAGGTCGGGCCGGACGGCGAGGACACGGCGCCACCCGTCGATGTCGTCGGGTCGGGGCGGCCAAGCGGGAATGCATCCACCGCCGTCTGTAGGTTCTCCCCTCCGTCGCGCCCCTGCGTCCCCGCGCCCGTCACGCAGTTCGCCGTCGCGGTCAGCCAGTCCAGCACCGCCTCCGTCAGTTGCCCGCGCCGCTGCCCCGGCTGCGACGAGCCCTTGTGGTCCGTCGCCGAGGCGGTAGGCCAGTCCCTCGCCGCGTCCGTCAGCGTTGTGCCCGAGTGCCTCCCGCTCTCCGTCGAGTACGCCGCTGCGCCCGACCCCCGGCAGTCCATCGCCGTCGCGGTAGGCCAGGCAGAACCATCGCTCGCGTCGGTGGGGAGCGCCAACGTCGGACGCGCGAAGATGCAGCCACTCCGCATCCCACCCGCCTTCGGCCAGCGTGCCGAGGACGATGCCGAGCGCCGCCTTCGAGAAGGCCCCGGTGGAGATGCCTCGGACATTCTCCAGGAAGATGTAGCGCGATCCCACGTCGCGAGCGAGCCGCTCAAGGGCGAAGAAGAGGCCGGACCGTGCGCCGGCGAGCCCGGCCATCTTCCCGGCGCCGGACAAGTCTTGGCAGGGGAAGCCGCCCACGACGAGATCCACCGCTCGATTGAAGGCGGCAGCGGGGAAGTCTCGTATGTCACCGCACCAAACAGGGCACGCAGCCAGGTCACCGCGTTCCATCGCCGCGACCAGACGGGAGCAGCCGAACGCTTCCCCCTCCACCAAGCCGACGAGGCGATGCTCGCGGCCCACTCGGGCGAGCCCGCGGGCGGCGGCAATTTCGAGTCCTCCGATACCGGAGAAGGTTCCGAGCACCCGGATGGGATCAGCCACACTCACGCCTCCCCTCGCGTTCACGGCGTCGTCAGCGTCTTCGGTGTCGTCGTCACCGCCGTGTCCTCCTGCGTCGTCGGTTGGCGGCCCGGAGCGCGAGGCCCCGGGCCGCCGTGAAAGGACCGGTGACTACCCGAACATCGCGGCGGCGGCGGCGTCACCCGCCGCGCCGTCCGGGGGACCGCCCGTGGGCAGCGCGTCCGACTCATCGAACGCCACCGGCTCGAACGTCGTGCCGACGTTCAGACGGCCGTCGATGCGCTCCCCGTTGCGGATGAACTGGATCGCGTCCAGCCCGAACGAGATGCCGTTTCCGCCCGTCGCGTGCGTCCAGCCGAAGGCGTGGATCGCCGCCTTGACGTAGCAGCCCGCGTAGATCAGGTTGGCGTCGAGGATCGGCTGGACCCGCTGGTCGACGACCGGAGGCTGGAAGTTCGACTTCGTGCGGATCATGTGCATCCCGGGCTCGAAGCCCGCGATGCTCGACTCCCCGTCGAACGCCTTGATCGGGTTCTTCGAGGGGCTCATCTTCGGGACGTTGCCGCCCCAATTCCCCGCAGCCGCCGCCTGCATCGCGGCGTAGAGCGGCTTGAGATCGTACCCCACGGGGAGGAGCAGGGTCGCCTGGTACACGAGCTTGCCGCTCGTGTCGCCCTTCATCGGGGGCTGCGGCTCGAACAGTGCCGGGAATGCGAGTCGCACTTCCCCGGTGACGATGTGTGCTGCGGACTTGGTCTGCGACATTTGAACCTCCTTGTAGGTCGGGTAGTCGCTGAGTCGGAAAGTCTGCGGGTCACTCCTGCGGAGTGAAGCCCGCGAGCGGATCGCGCACGAGCGCGGGCCGCTTGTCGGAGTCGGGAACCATCGTCGTCCCGCGCACGGGACGTTCGGTGAGGGTGTCGACGAAGGCGCGGTGCTCTTTGGGGAGCGCCTTCTCGATCTGCGCCGGCGAGAGCAGTTTCGGTTCGCCGTAGCACTCGTGGTTGTCGAGCGGGGTTTGCATGACCAGTTCGGCCACGATCTCCTCTTCGGCACCCTTCCAGACGCGGTTGCCGATCTTCTGCACGAGCTTGAAGCCAGGCACGTTCTCGCCGGACTCCAGGAGTCCGTGTGCGTGGGCCTCGACGACCGTCAGCCACAGACTGAGGAGCGGGGACACTTCGAGGACGCGCGCGAGGCGCGCAGGGTCGATCTTCGCCACCGCGGACTGCATCTGCGTCTTCGCGTCCTTCTTCGGTGTCGCCGGGGTGATGTCCCCGGCGCCCGTCGTCGTGGGCTCGATCGCCGCGAGTGCGGCGCCACCGAAGGCTTCCTGAGCGGCCGAGAGGCTCGCCTCGGCGAGCGCGGGGCAGGCGTAGGCTGCCGGGCACCACCGACAGGCGTCGGTGGAGGGCACGAGCGGGGCGTGCGGGGCCTCGAAGGCGTGGACGCCGGGAACGAGCGTGCCCTCGTACCACGCGTGCAGGGTCGCCCAGGACAGGCGCTCGCGCCGTACGCGGTCGTCTGCCCCGAAGATGTCCTCTTCGACCTCGTCGTCCTCTCCGTGCCCCGTGCGCGTCGCGCGCCGCGGCTGGACGATGACGATCTCCACGAACTCGACCAGCGCACCGAACTTCTCGCGCACCGCGCGCGCCGCGCCGAGCGCGTAGATGCGCAGTTGCGGGTTGTCGGTGGCGGCGACGTAGATGCCCTTGCCGAACTTGAGGTCGTAGACCCGCAGAGTCTTGGTCTGCGGGCTCCACACGGCGGCGTCGAACGTGCCGTGCAACACGATCCCGTCGACCGGGATGCGTGCCGACATCTCCGTCTGGATGTCACCACCCTCGGCCGCGGCGTCCGCCCGGATCGTGTCCAGGTAGAGTTGGACGTGCTCGCCCATCTCGGCGTCGATCTCGATGCCGACCGCGGTCGTCGCGCCGACCAGGTCCAGAGCGTCCGTGCCGAAGATCAGGCAGTCGTACGCCAGTTCGTGGGCCGCGGTGCCCTCATCGGCGTAGACGGTCGACGTCGGCAGCCGCGGGGCCACTTCGTCGCACAGACGCACGCTGCCAGGACACGCGAGCCAGCGCGACGCCTGGCTTGCGCTGGTGTGGTCGCGCCGGCGGCCCTCGGACGTCCGCGGGCCGATGTCGGCCGTCACGTCGGCGAAGACCGCTTTGCGCGCAGCCTCGATGTCCTTCCCCTCGGTTGCGGGGTCGTACCACCCCGGATGCAGGGCCGCGAGACCGTCGTGGGTCACGCGGTGGAAACGCAGCCCTTGCCAGCCCGCGAGATGGCGTCCGACCGCTTTCTCGACCAAGATGGCGCCGAGGGGGAAATCCGCGGTGAGGGCCGTTCCCTTGCGCTGTCCGGACGGCCCTTGCGGCTGTCCGTCGGGGCCAAGGATGGCCCACGCGCTCTCCGACCCGTCCAGTCCTCGCTCGAAGGGGAGGACGATCGTCTTCGTCGTCATGTCTGCTCCAGTCGTGTAGGTCGCGTAGTCGAGTAGGCTTGCAAGTTTCTCCGACCACGCAGGGGCCGTCAAGATCCGAGTTTACTTTTTGCGTTCCAGCGCCGCGAGCGCCGTGAGGAACTCCGTGCGCCGCTCGGCGGGCACGAGCGTGACGTTCGTGGCGTCGAACTGCGCCAGGAGCGCCTTGATCCCCGCGACCACATCGGTCTTCGCCGGGCCGGACGCAGCCGCCGCGAGCACTTCACGGACGCGCGCCAAGAGCACTTCGACCGGGGGGACAGCGGTCGGCGACGTCGGTGTGGGAGCCTGCGTCACCGTGGGGGCGCTGAACAGGCCGCTGCCGTCTTCGGGGTCGGCGGCGACGGCGGCGACCGGGGTGACGGGCGCCTCGAACATGGCCTGCGCGGCGTCGGGCGTCGGGGACGCGATCAGCGCCTTGGCGCCCGACGCCGTGACACCGGCGACCATCCGGTCCGCGGTCGCCTCGTCCGGCACGCTGAACACCGCCACGTCGATCTCGCCCTCGGGAACCGCGCCCAACTGCCGCAGACGCGCCCGGATGCGAGGGTCTTCCATGAAATCGCGTCCGCGCGCGGTGACGAACGTCGGGGCCTTCGTGCCCTTGGTCACGAGCAGGCCGCCCTCGATCAGAGAGCCACGCATGTCGCGCACCGTGCGCTGCTTCTCGTTGGGGTGCTGGGTGAACAGCACCTTCATGGTCATCTTCGAGTCCACCCCGTAGTTCGAGAGGATCGACCACGCGAGGTCCGCGTCCTCGACGACGTCTGCGGGGTAGTCGTACTGCGGCGGCAGGGCCGAACCTTCGACCGTCGTCCCGCTCGGGGTCGCGGCGGGCGGACCGTCGCCCTTGGCGAGCAGTTGCAGATGTGGGTTGGCCGGAGACGTCGCCACGAAAGCGCTTTCGTTCTCCATGCACGGCACGACCGCGGCGTCGTGGGGCTCCACATCGACGGGGTAGGTCTTGGGGGGCGGGTTCTTCTTGGACACGCAGTGCTCGCTGAGCACCTGGCGCATCTCGTTCAGAACCTCGGCCAGTGAGGATCCCTTGAACACGAACTTGATCTTCGGCATCGTCGTCATCCTTTCCGTTTGCGCTGCCCGGCTCACCCGAGCAGCTCCTTCACGACTCGTACTTTGCGGACGAGCACGTCCATGACCGCTTCGTCAATCGACCCGGCGAGGGCGAGGAGCCGTACTCGTACGTCGTTCTTCTGTCCGATCCGCCACGCACGGGCGGCAAATTGCGCGTTCTCCGCAGGCACCCACGAAGCCTCCGCGAACACGACCTCGTTGGCGGCCGTCAGCGTTGCAGCCGTCGCGCACGCCGTGATCTGCCCCACGAAGACCTTACAGCGTGGGTCGGTCTGGAAACGCTCGACGGCTTGGTGCCGTCCGAACGCCGACACGGCCCCCGTGATCCGCGCCGGTGACCATCCGTGCGCTTCGGCCTGCTCGACGATCTCTTCGACCACCGCCAAGTGCCGCGCGGCGACCAGCACCTTGCGGTCGGGGTAGGCGTGGAAGTGCTCGGAGAGCAGTGCGATCGTCGGGCGCACCTTCAAGTGTCCCGTCAGGCGGCGCAGGCGGCTGATCCCACCATCCTTCGCGCTCTCCTGCGCGTCGAGGCAGCGCAGGACTTCGAGCGGATCGACGCCCGCGTCGATGTTCGCCATCGCGTTCAGAACGGCGTCACCGAGTTCGGATTCGAGGGCGCGCAGATCCGCGGGGACGTGGTCCGGCGGGACGATGACGGCCTCGTAGCGGATCGGGGGCATCTCGGGCACGACCGTCGCGAGCAGCCGCCGCAAGACGAACGGCCGGATGACCTTGTCGCGCAGCTCCGGCAAGGTCGCCTGGCGGTTGCCGACGACCTTCGGTCCGTACCCGGTCAGTTTCACGATGCAGTAGCGCTTGGTGAAGCCGTCGTAGGACAGTGGCGTCGTCGCGCCATCTGGCAGGAGCAGGTCGGGCCGCAGCGCGTGAACGTGCGTCCACAATTCGCCGCCGTGGTTCTCGGCCGGCGTGCCCGAGAGTAGCCACACGCGCGGTGCCAAGGCCGCGATGCTGCCGGGGTCACGCGCGAAGTTCGGCCCGTAGAAGACATGGGTGCGCTTGCTCGACGCGTGCTTGAAGGCGTGCGCTTCGTCCGCGATGACGAGATCCCACCGCTGCGCGGCCATCTGCCTGCGCAGGCTCTCACGCTTGAGGAGCCCGTGCGTCACGACCACGACGGACGCGGACGGGTCGATGACCACGTGCCCGGCGTCCACCACATGCGTCGTGCGCGCGTAGCGCGAGAACTTGCGGAACTCGCCGCGCCAGTTGTAGACGGCGTTGGTCGGCGCGGTCACCAGGATGCGCTGCGCCTCGACGGCGTCCGCCGCACGGATCGCCTGCGCCGACTTGCCTGTGCCCATCTGGTCTCCCAGGAAGGCCGTCGGCTGCGACGCCAACCACTCCACACCGACACGCTGGAACGGGTGGAGTTGGACTGACAAAGCGTCAGTGTAGGGCGTCGGGCGAAGGGTTGTCGTCATCGAAGGGCGTCCGTGTCGTCGGCGTGCTAAAGTAGTGAGCGCTCACCCCCGGGTCCAACAAAAAGTAAACTTTTCGTGGCGTCGGCGCGAGGTTCCGGGCACCATGACGCCTCTCGGACGCACCCGCTGCGTCCACCCCCGGCAGGAGAGACGCGCATGGCCTCGACCCACGACGATCCCGATGTCGCAGAGGCGCTCGCCTGGGTGCAACGTCGCTCGGCGGCCATGCCTCCGGCCAACCGTCTCGCGTACCTCGATGCGCTCCGCGGAACGGTCCCCGAAATCGAAGCTGCCCTGGACGTTCTGCGCGACCGGGCGCGCGACGAACTCCTCGCCACGACATCCCTCGACGACGCGGATCTCGCGCGCCTGATGCACCTTCTGCGCGCCGGAACGCGTATCCTCCTGCTCGCAGCCCACCGACTGCGCAACGACCCGTCCGCGCGCGATCTGCCCGCCGCCTACGTGGTCGTGCGGGAGTGGCTGAACTACGCCTGGGGGCTGGAGGACGGCGAGATCCGCGACCGCACCCTCACAGAGATCCTGCGCCCCGTAACCCTCGCCCACGTCGAGACGTATCGGCCGTGAACACCCCACGCACAACGAAGAAGGCCGCTCCTTGCGGAGCGGCCTCCCGATGACGACGATCCAGACGCCCGCCTGGAGTCCCGCGTAGTGTACGCAGCAACCCCCGAAGCGTCCATACCAATTCCGCTCGCGGCCCTACCCCGCTGGATCTTGTGGGAGCGTGTGCGGACACCTTCGGGCCGCACCACGAAGAAGCCGCGCGGCAGCACGCGTAACGGTCCTTGGGCACCGCTCGACGCGCTCCTCGCGGACCTGCCCCCCTCGGCGATCTCCGATCGCGGAGGCATCGGGTTCGTCACGACGGGCCGCATCGACATCGGGGACGGCCGGGCGCTCGTCGCGATCGACGTGGACGGTTGCCGCGATCCGGCCACGGGTGAAGTGGCGCAATGGGCTTGGGCAGTGGTGCTCGCGTTCAACTCCTACACCGAAATCACACCCTCCGGCAGCGGCCTGCGCATCTTCGCCAGCGTCACCGGGGCGGTGCCGAAACTGCGCACGATCCCGGTGCCGGCGAAAGTCAGCGGCGGTGACCACACACGCTGCGAGATCCAGGTTTTCGGGTCCGGGCCGGCGGGCTACGTCACCGTCACCGGGTGGCACTTGGAAGGGGCGGAAACCGAGATCCGCGACGGTGCAACAGGTTTCGCGTGGCTCACGAAGACGTACCCGCAGCCCGAGCGACTCTCCGACGTCGAGTACGAGCCCTCTCCCGTCGGGCGCGCGCCGAGTGTTGCCGATCTGGACGCCTGGGTGCGCTCGCGCGCGACCACGAGCGACATCGCGCTGATCGAGCGCGGCGCATGGGTCGAGGGCGGGTATCCGTCCGCGTCCGAGGGCTGGTACGCGCTGGAGCGTCTCGTGCTCCTGTGCTGCGCCGACCATCTCGACGTCGCCACCCGGTGGCTGCTCGATGCCACCGCCTACGGCAGCGGCGACGTCGAGGACTCGAAAGACCCGGTGCGCTACGGCACCGAGGCGTGGGTGCGCGCCGACTTGTACCGCGTGGCAGCGAAGGTCCGCGCCGAAGTCACCGACGTCTTCACCCCCGTACCGATCGCACCAGGTGAGCGCCCGCTCTCCGAGGGTCAGCGTGGCCCCTTCGACGCGCCTCTACCCCCGCCGGAGGCGCTCCCCTTCACCGCAGAGGCGCCGGGGGCAGCCGCGGCCCCCGCGGTGAGCAACGCGTACTTCGAGGACGTGTCAGCACTCGTCGCGCGTGACCCACGCCCGAAGTGGCTGGTACGTGGGGTGATGGAGCGTGACGGCCTGGTCGTCATCTCCGGAGCGCCCGCGTCCTTCAAGTCCTTCCTGATCTTCGACATCGCTCTCGCCCTCGCGACGGGCGCCGACTGGCACGACCACAAGATCGCCGCTGCCACCCCCGTGCTGATCGTGGTCGGCGAGGGGCGCGGCGGCCTCTCACGGCGCTTCAAGGCGTGGGCGCACGAGCACGACGTCGATCTCGCGAGCACCCCGCTCGCCGTCACGCGCTACGCCGCGCAGATCCTCGACGCCGACGGGTTCCGCTTCGTCGTCGAAGAGGCGAAACGCAAGTGTCAAGATTGGCGTCGCGTGCCCGGCCTCATCGTCATCGACACGCTCAACCGCAACTTCGGCCCCGGCGACGAGAACGCGCAGTCGGACATGACCCTCTTCTGGCAGCGCTGCGACCAACTGCGGCGCATCTTCCCTGGCTGCACGGTCGTGGTCGTTCACCACGTCGGCCACGGGCCGCAGAACCGCTCGCGCGGCTCGTCCGTGATCGGGGCCACGGTGGACGCTGAGATCATCATCGCGCGCGAACACGACAAGAAGACCGAGGCACCGCTGCCCCACGCTCGCGTCTTCTTCCGCAAGATGAAGGACGCCGAGGAGCCCGCGCCGCTCTGGTTGACCACCAAGTTCGTCGCCCTCGGTCACGACGAAGATGGCGCGCCGTTCGGGTCGCTCGTCGTGGACCGTGTCGGCACCTGCGCGCCGCAGGCCGGCGGCGAGATGTCCGATCCCCGCGTGCAAGAGGACATCGACGCCCTGCTCCACGCCTACCGCGAGGCCCCCCAGGCCAACCAGACGGAGATCCGCACGGCGGCCGAACTCTCGACGCGGCGCTTCTCCGCGGCCCGCCGGATCGCCCTCGACTTCGGGCTGCTCCGGCGTGACGGCACGACAACGGATACGCAGCACGTCGTCACCGTGGCGGGGATCGAGCGCCTGGAAGCGTCTCCCGCCTCGGCGGACGTCCGTGTCGAGGGCCTCGGTGGCGGCGACGCAGACGGTGACGATCTCGACGCGGAGATCGCGGCGCTGCTCGGCTAGTCCGTCGCGCCGGCGCCGTCCCAATAGGCGGCGAGAATCTTGGTCGGGGCGCGGCCCTGCTCCATCTGGATCAGCCACGCACGCGAGATGTCGAGCTTCCGGGCGAACGCGACGAGTCCCCAACCCCTGCGCCGGCGCAGGACGCGGTAGCGCTCGCCGGGCGTGATGTCCCCGAGGTTCTCGACGTCCGGCCCGGCCGCGGGCTCCGTGGAACGCTCGAAGTTGCGGTACGCGAAGTCGCTCACGCCGAGCCTCACGGCCGCCTGCGCCTGCGTCTCCCCTTTGCGGGCGCGCAGGATACGCAGCGCCTCGCCGTACGTCAGGTGGAGCTTGGTCGGCGGGGCGGAAGGCGACGACGAACGCACGACCGACACTCTCAAGGATGGACGACGAGAAGTCAAGCGGAAGGTGCGTGCCCGCCGAGGGTGCGACGCACCGTAGGGGCTTCCTCGACGCTCTCCTCGACATCTCCGGCAGCGGCCACCGCGCCGTGGACGATCAGGGTCGCGAGCCCCGCGAACTCCTGCGTCGTGCAGTCACCGGGGGCCACGACGAGGCTCGAACCGCGGTGCTGGTCCACGTCCAGGCCCGAGGCGCACAGCGCGTCGAACTGGCGGGCCGACAGCACGAGCAGGGCGCCCTCGCGCAGCGTGTACTTCGCCAAAGCGGCCCTCACGATCTTGGGGAGCAGTCGTCTTTTCGTCGTGCGCCGCCGTGGCGCGCAGGCATCCTCCAGTGTACTCTACGTCGGTTCGGCCCGACAACCACCACTCGGAGGCGCACCCCATGTTGAACGGACGGAAGACTTACCTCGGCTTGACGTTGGCCGCGATCCCGCTCATCATCTCTGCGGCCATGGCCGGGGACTGGCCGCTGGTCGGCACTCTCTTCGGTGGCTGGCTCGCGGCCGTCGGCGCCGCGCACAAGGCGGCCAAGATCGCCGAGGCCACGTCCACCACGGTCACCAAGGTCACGCGCCCCGGCCCCAACACGTCCACGTCGGTCGTCACGACGACGCCCGCGCTCCTGCTCGTCTTCGCCCTCGGGCTCGGTACGCTCACCGGCTGCGCAGGGCTCCAGCCCGCGGGCGGATCCCCCGCGTCCGCCGGCGCACCGCAGCCCGCGACGAACCTCGCGCAGACCGCGCGCGACCAGGCCGCGGTCCCCGGGCAGGCGTACGGGGGGCACGTCAACTGGTACTTCGCCTCGCAGGGCGCCCCGGCGATCCAACAGCGCATCCTCGCTCTCGCCGAGGCGGGCAACTGGACGCCCGAGCAGCTCGCCGCCGCGCTCGCGTCCACCAACGGCGCTCCGCACACCGTCGCCATCACCACGACCAACGTGCAGGGCGGCAACGCCGACAACGCGGGTGCGGGCACCGGCGGCGCGTCGGGCGCGTTCGACGCCGGCGGGGACATCTCCCGGTAGGGCTGAGTGCTGAACGACGACTCCCCCTACGAGTTGAAGACGCGGAGCGCCATCTGGTCGTTCCCGTTCCGCGTGCGCGCGTACGCGGCGTGGCGGGGCTGGCACCGGGAGCGCTACAAGGTCTTGGAGATCGTCCTCGCCGGGCGCCTCGATCTCAACGAGAACGACCGCGCCGTGCTCGCCGCGACGATCAGGGAGTACCTGTAACCGGCCGCACGGCCGACTGTCCACAGGGGCGGCGTCGCCAAGGCGCTCGCCGGGAAGAACCTCGACGAGCGCCCGGCAGGCAAGTAGCCCGGCAGACGCAGACATGAGTCCGCGTCGTAGGTGAGAACTGCGGTTCTGGACGGCACAAAACCGATTTTTGTGTACCAAACCACGTTCTCGGCGCATCACCTAGTAGTGGGGCATCTACCCCATTGCGGGAGGCGCGCATGTCATCGGCGACGGCAACCGCTGGACCCCCGATCGGGGAAGATTCCGGCGACCTGGAGGTTCTCGTGGGGTGCCCGTGCGGGCGTGTGGTCCACGTCGCCGGCAGCATCGGCGTGCTGCGCGCCCGGTGGCCGACGTGGCTGGTTTTCTTCGCCTGTGTGGTGAACATCCTGCTCTCGGTCTACACTCTCTACAGGCTCGACGTGCTCGTCGGCGCCGTGGCTCTCGATTAGGAGACCCCCCATGGTCTACGCAGGCGTGTCCGTAGAGGCCGTGAAGGTCGCAGAGAGCGGCAATTCGTCCGTCCTCTTCTCCTACACCGACCCCGCCCCGGCCGGGTCCAGGCTGATCGAGTGCAGCCGCGCGTGCGCGGTGACGCTCCTCGCCCACAAGAACTCGGCCTCTGCGATCGAGTCGGACGTCGGCCCGCCCGAGACCGTCAAGGCCGTGACCTACACGTAGTAGAGGCCATGTCCGAGGACGGGATCTTCAAGATCATCGGGTACTTCGCGGCGGGCATCTCCGCGCTGTTCGCCGTGCTCGTGACCGCCAGCCTGCGCGCCGACCGCCGCGCCGCCGACCGGATTTCTGCGCTCGAACGTGAAGTCGTGGCTGCCCACGGAGACGCATCTCTGCGGGCGCAGGCCAGCACGGCTATCCTCGAGGCACTGCACGAGAGCGCGCAGCAACTCGAGGCCGTCGCATGTCAGGTCACCGCGCAGGACGAGAAGTACGCCGCAGCGTTCCGCGAGATCGCCCGCCACATCGAGGACGTCAAAGCTCTGGTGCGCCGGTCTGGGGACGCCCCGTGAGGACGTCCGCGTGGCAGCGGTTGATGGAGTACGTTCGTCCGTTCACCGTGCGTGCCCTCGACCACGCTGCCGAGACGACCCACCGCTGCGCTGCCGAGCGCAGCCAGTGGACCGAGGAGCTGCGCAGACAGTCCGACGACTACCAGGTCCAGGTCGAGCGCACGCGCGTCGCCGTCAACGCCTGCACCCGCGGTGCCTACACTCCGGCAACACCTACGGCACCTGTGTCGCCGGACAGCGCGACCGACGACTAGACCTCGGTCGGGCCGAGCGGTCCGCAGGGCGAGAGCAACTCGGCGTCGAAGACCAGCGCATCGGTGACGGACGCCACCGCGGCGAGCCCCCACGAGAGAGCGAGCGCGTCGTTGCCGACCAGCGGGTTGTTGGCGTCGTCGTGCGGGAGCAGGATGTCGCACGTGTGGTACGTGTACTGCCCGGCCTCGGCGCCGATCGACTGCCCCGAGGCGGTCTTCTGCGTGGACGTGCCGTCGGCGGCGTCGGCCGAGTCGAGCGAGAGCTTCTTGTAGTCGAGCACGGCCGCCAGGACGTCCGAGGCGCTCTCGGCGACGTTGAGCAGGTAGTGGACGCGCAGGACGACCGACGCGTCCTCGCTGAACCCACGTGGGAGCCGCGCCTGCGTGTGCATCCGTTGGTCGGTGTCGTTGAAGCGCCACGTGTGCCACTGCGGGGTCGTGCCCACGACGACGTCCGCCGGCGGGTCGGCCGCGTCCTTGACCCACGAACGCACGGGCAGGGGGATCGACCACAGGTCCGCGTTGCTCGCCGACCAGACGGTCTCGAGCGTCGAGGAGTCCACGACCACCTTCACCTTGCCGGCACCCGTGTGGACGAAGATGTAGCCGACGTTGCCCGCCGCCGGCGTCGGGTCGCTGGCCGAGTTCTCCAGACGTGCGTTCGTGATCTGGTTCAGGTTGTAGTCCACGTCTGACTGAATGGCGGTGCCGACCTCGACCCACGTCGACCCGTCATACTGGAAGAGGATGCCGTTCGCGTCGTCGTACCAGAGCTGCCCCGCGTCCGGCGCCGGGGACGACGGGGCCGACGGTCCCGCGAAGCAGGAGCGCAGCGTCTCGGTGCGCACGTCGAGGATCGGCAGATACGTGCTCGGTCCCTGAGAGCCGCTGTTGAGCGTCGCGAAGGTCTGGCCCATGGTTTCACACTCCTGCGGCGGTGACGTGCGCCGTGCCCATGATCTGGGTCGCCGGATCGCCGTCGTCCCAGATGTAGATGTTACAGCCCGTGCGGGTGACGCTCGAAGGGTCCACGGTGGCGTACGCGCCCGACGCACTCTCGACCGTGGCCTGCACGACGGGAGCTTTCGTGAAGGGCTCGGTGAACGTCACCGCCTTGGCGCCCGAACCCTCGTCGTCGACGACCAGAGCCTCGTCCTTGAGGTTGCGGCGCCAGCGGCGAATGGTCATCTTCGAGATGCTCCAGACCCAATTCCACCGGCACGTGACCGTGAAGCGCAACTGCACCGCGCGGTAACGGTAGCGCGCGCCAGGGACGAAGGGCCGGTAGGGCGTCCACGTCGGTGAACCGCCCGGGTCGTCTTCCGTGGTCCTGATCTCGATGCCGAGTTCCAGCCCGTACTTGACGGTCTCGTCCACGTAGACGTAGTCGTACGGCCCGACCACGTGCGGGTCGTTCGGGTCGCCGTCGGCGTCGAGCGCCGGGCTGATGACAGCGGACATCTGGTCGACCGTGAGCGTCGCCGGCGTGACCTTCGAGCCTTCGAGATCCAACGTGACGACCTCGTCGGCGACGATCCCGTTCGCCGCGTCGTCCAACGCCTCGATTACCTCGGTGACGTACGTCCCCGTGCCGTAGTGCCCGAGCCACAAGAGCTTGTCGTAGTCGTCCACGACGCCGCTCGACCACGCATCCACCGTGGACGGCGTCACCGTCAGCCGCAGGTTGCCGCCCGAGACCTCGGTGTCGGTCTTGGTGCCCGCGAAGCCTCCGGCCTTCTCGTCGACCGGGGTCTCGGGCTTGTACGTGTTGGGGATCTGGATGCCGATCGTCCACGGCGTCGCGTTCTGGCTGTACTCCCCGAACTCGCTGATGGTCTTCATCTGGAACGTGGTGCTTTTCGGCTCGATCATCCCGAAGCCTGCCTCGATCCAACCCTCGGCGTTCGACGGGACGTTGCCCGGCGCGAAATGCCGCACGATCCCGGTCTCCCAATCCGCCCCCTCGCGGATCTCGTATCCGAGTAGATGGGGGTCGTCCACCGGCTGCCAGCGGGCGCGCACGTCGAAGCTCTGGTCGATCTGCTCGACCACGAACGCCCCCGGGTCGGCGGGCAGTCCGAAGTCCTCCGTCGATCCGGGCAGGAAGTCGATGATCTCCCACCACTCCTCGGACGCCTCGATGGCGTTCAGCACGGTGGCGATGCCGACCTGGTAGACATCGAACGTGTCGGGGACCGTCACTTCGAAGCGGTTGCCCGCCGTCGTCCCTGCGAGCGTCCAGTCCCCGCCCTTGCGACGGGTGTAGACGTTGAACGTGTCGGCCGCCGTGCCTTCCTCGACCGCCCAGAACGCCGTCCACTTCGGCATCAGCCCGTCCGCCTCAGTCTCGCGCGGACCCGGCCCGCCGAACGGATCTTGGTCCGTGAACGCCCGGTCGGGGACCGCACGAAGTCCAAGTCCCCTCCGGGGGCAACGACTTCGCCCGTGCCACCCCCCGTGAACGGGGACTGTGACGCTGCGGGCGCCGAGAGCGTGGGGGCGGGTTGCGCGAGGAGCCGCGTGAACCCGTCGGTGATGATCCGCTGCGTGTCGGCGGTCTGCGCGTACACGTGCGGCACGTACTGCCGACCCTCCAACTTCACGAAGTAGTTGTCGGTGCTCACGTCGCTCTCGAAGATGCGCCAGTAGCCGTCGATCCCGGTGCGGTTGCTGATGACCCGGATTACCCCACCCGCCCCGAAGTCGAGCGCCCGCGGTGCCGCGGCGACCACCATCGACGCCCCCTGGTGCCGGAGCTGCGCGTAGAGGAACGCGCCGTAGCGCGACGTCTCGGTGTGTCGCGTGATCCCGTAGGCGGTGACGCGCCGTACGCGGCGCGGATCGTCGCCCGGTTCCTCGGGCACGACCCACACCTCCTTGGGCTGGAACTCCTCGGCCTCGTCGAGATACGTGAGTTGTACCTCCGTGGCGCGCGACACCACCGTGTCGTGGCTGAACGCGAGGGAGTCCTTGGTCGTGCGCCCGCGCTTGGTGTCGTCGTAGATGACCGGCACCGCGCTGAGATCGACGGCGTCGTCCTTGACGAACACGAAGGTGTCCCCACGCAGGACGGCCCAGATCCGACCCGGCTGCAACACGTCGCGCAAGGTGTCGAGCAACGATTTGCGCGTGTCGAGCACGATGTCCAGGCGGCTGCGCACCTCTTCGTCCGACGTGTTGTCCCCGACCGACACCTGCCCGTCGAGCCAGTCGGCGCACTCGATCGCGCTCGCCAAGTCGATGTTGACGTCGCGATCGTAGACGTCGCCCGCGCCGAAGCGCCACGACGTGATGAGATCGACCGCCGCCCAGACGCGGTTCGATTGGTTTTCCCACGACGCAGGGTTCCACGAGTAGCCCGTCGGGCTGTCCTCGTCGACCACCGCGCGCTGCACGTCGCGCTTGCCCTTGACCACCAAGGTGACGTTCGGCGCCCCGCCGCTCAGACGTTCGGTGCCGAGGGCGTGGAACCCGAGCAGCGCCGTGCCCGGGAGGTTCAGCGCCTCGTCCTGCATCTCGGTGATCGACGTGAACTCGATGTCGTCGGTGTAGCGCGAGTTGTTCGTGGACGCCACCGGGTTCGTGCGCGTGATCCGTACCGAATACCTCCCCCGGGAGAAGTCCGAGTACGCTTTGCGGAGGGCCTGGTCGTTCTTGCTCGTGCCCTTCGCCTTGCGGGCGTTCTCCTGCAATGTGTTCCGCACCCAGAACGTCCAGAAGAATTGGCTGATCGTGTTGCCCCGCACCTGGAACTCGTACCCGTTCTTGGCTTCGGCCGAGTCGGCTCCGCGGGGGTCGGGGATCTTGTACCAATCATCGAACGTGTTCGTGCCGCCGGCAGTCTCGGTGCCTGTCACACGCTTCACATCGATGGTGAACTGCGCGCGCACTTCGTTGGGGTCGCCGTCGCTGTCGAAGGCCACCATGCCGTTCGCGCTCGACTGGATGTTGATGCCGACGTCGTCGACGGCGTCCTGGGTATCCTTGACGACGGGCGTGTCCTGAGCCAAGGTGGGTGCCGGAACGGCGAAACTGTTCCGGATGATGTGGAACCCCCAGATCGGGAGTTGGTGGGCCGACCCCCGACGGAGCGAGACTTTCACCTTGTCGATGTTCTTGCGCGTCCACGACGCCGTGAGTTTCACGCCGCTCGCCGGGGCCGAGTTGAACTTGATCTCGACGTTGCCCCCTACCTTCGTGATCCGCACGCCGTTGGTCGCCCGGACACCGTAGCGCATGTAGACGACCATGTTCGCGGGGAACGGAACGTCCCGGTGGATGAAGATTTGTGTCTCGCTGGCGAGCCATATCTGCGGCGTCAGACGGTAGGTTTCGAGTTGCGCCGTCGTCTTGCCGACCGGGTTGGTGTTGAAGAACTCGATCGGGTAGCTGTCGTCGAGACCGTCGGGGAGATCGACGACGTGCGTGGTGCCCGTCCCGCTCGCGACGAACACGATGTCGGACTTCGCCGCCACGAAGAACCCTCGGGGCGTCGCGCCCTCGTACACCTCGACCGAGTCCAGTTCGATCTTGTTCTGCGGCAGCGCCCACTTCGTACGCGAGCCGTTGCCCACACCGAACTGGTAGGCCACCGTACGGTCGAAGACCGGCTCGTCGTTGAAGCGGATCTCGGAGATGTCCTCGATCGGACCTTCTGCGATGGCGAGGAGTCCCGAGAGTTGTTGCGTACGCGCGCCTTTGCGGTCGTCCTCGGCGTCGAAGCCCCGTGGTGTGATGAACGCTTGGAGCCACACCGGGGCGATCTTGTGCCCCGCGGCCGAGTAGACGACCGGGATCGGGGAGTCCCCCTTCTTCGGGTTCGTGAACTGCCCGAAGCCGTACGTGGGCGACTCCCGCTCGTCGGTCGCCTCGCCCCTGTCCGGCGTGAGCGCCACCGCGGCTGCGGTGAACACGGCGCCGATGATGAGCGCGACACCCGCAGGTGCCGTGAGAGGGCTCGCGATCGTGAGGACGATCCCCACGACGAGTTGGATGACGGCCCCGAGGAAGTTGCTGCCCACGTCAGCGGCGCCCCTTCACGAGCCTGTGGTCGAGCGAACCGAGGAACGCCCCGTAGGGCTTGACCCTAGGGCGCTCGTCCCCCGTGCGCGGGTCGGTGATGTCGGGGAAGTGCTTGCCGCAGCCGTTCGCCCCGTCGTACGTCCGGTCGCACGTGGCGAGCGCGGCGACGTGGACGCTCGGGTCGAACCGGAAAGTGCAGCCTGCGATCGGGTCCGACTGCTGGAAACGCCACTGGCAGCCCTCGGACTGCGTGGTACGTCGGGGCACCTCGGTGCCCGTCGCCGCGTCGAGGGAGCCGAGCCGGATGCGGACGTTCGCGGCGTTGCACTCCTCGGCATCACACTTGAAGCGCGTCCGCCACCCGGTCGAGAGGAAGCCGCTGCCCGTCGAGTAGAGCAAGGTCACGATGCACGTGTCCTCGCGGAAACTGTCGGCGAAGAAGAGAGCCTGCGCCCAACCGTTCACCGACCCGATCTCGATGACCGCCGAGGGGGCCTCGAAGTTCAGGTTCTCGCTCATCCCGAGCGCCTTGACGGTGAACTCGTCGGCCGCCGCCTTCCCCCCGGTGTAGACGTCGTTCTCGAAGGTCAGCGAGCGGGGGAAGTTCGTGATCCGCAGCCCGAGCGTCTCGAACTCGAACAGGACGATCATGCGCGGCAGACTGAACGCATCGAGCAGGCTCAGAACCGCCGTCGAGAGCCCTCTACTGGACATCGACGCGGTGCGCTCCCGCGTACACCTCACGGATCGACACCGGGGTGCGGAAATGGAGCCCGCCACCACGCCACGCATCGTCGTCTGGGTCGGTGGCGAACTTCACGGGGTAGTAGAACTCGTATTCGACCGTCACCGGGAGCCCTCCTCCGGGCGCGGAGACGAAAGCGACGTAGGGCGCGTCGGTGTTGTTGTCCTCGAGCGTGTAGTGCGTCGTCAACGTCTGGAGCGCGCCGTTCACGTAGACGAGCAGGGTCGCTGCGTCGATCCGTGTGTGGGCGAGCGCGAAGTCGGTCTGGCTGCCCGTGCCGTTGCCGAGCGCCCCGTCGGTGTCGGTCGTCGCCACCTTGTAGCGCGACTCGACGAGCGGGTCCTTCCACAACCACGAGTCGTAGGCGCCCTGACGGTCCCGCAGGAAGTCGAGCCAGTCCTCGATGGTGCGCTCGGTGCCGGTCGCGCAACCAGGTCCGGGGACGTCCACGCTGAACTCGGCCTTGTAGACCCCATAGGGTCCGGCGTCGGGGCGGTCGATCGTGACGCCCTCGTTACCCTCGACGGTGACGGTCTCGGCGAACGACCGATAGCGGAAGTCGCCCGCCACGAAGAAGTCGAAGACGACCGTGCTCACCGTCCGCGCCTCCCCGCCCGCACCGTGCCCGCCGAGACGCCCGGCGAGCCGGTGCCCTTGGCGACGATCGCCTTGGCGCCCGACGCCGTGACCTTGGCAGCCATCTGGTTCGCGGTCGCCTCGTCCGGCACGCTGAACACCGCCACGTCGATCTTACCCGGCCCGCCGGCGGCGCCCAGGGCTTCCGCGCCGGCGTTGGCGGGCGCTCCGGTCACCGCGGTGCTCGTGATGTTGCCCGCCAGCCCGAGCCACCCGGCGAGCGAGTTCTGGTTGCCCTGTGCGTCCGATCCGAGGAGCGCGTCCAGCCCGAAGTTGATCCCTTGACTCATCGCGTTCTTGGCGACGTCCATGAGAGCGAAGCGCAGCGCTTCCTTCCAGTCCTCGTTGAAGGCCGCCGCGGTGATGCCGTCGACGAAGGCGTTGCGCACGCCCTGTTCGAGCGTGTCGAGCACGCCGACGAAGAGTTCGCGGTCGGCGAGTTCGTCGACCCGCAGACGCAGCAATTCCAGCGCCTCGGCTGCCGCCACCGCGTCGTTGCCGTAGACTTCGAGGATCTTCGCCTGCCCTTCGAGCATCCGATTGGCACGCGTGCGCCCGGCCTCGTTCAGCCCGAGAAGGTACTGCTCGTGTTCGAGCGCCTTGAGGTACTCGGTGAACTCGTTGTCACCGAGTCCGGCCTTGATGCCCAGGCCCTGGGTGCTCTTGTCGCCGCCGATCGACGGTTCACCCGCCGCCGCTGCGACCGCAGATGCGCGCTCCTGCTCCTCGCGTGCCCGCGCGCGTTCGGTCGCTCGCCGCAGGATCTCGTCGATGTCGGGCAAGACGCCGTTTGCAAACGCCGCATTGAAGTTGTCGAGCAGCGTCCGGAACACAGGGTCGATCTTCGCCTGCTCCTCGAGGAACTGCCGCAGGGCCGCGGCGGCATCCTTGACGTCGTCCGCGAAATCTCCGATGTAGTCTCTGTTGGTGGTTCGCTTGAAAACGGAGTCCACACGGTCGAGGAGTCGGGTCTCCTCGGCCACCAAGAACCTACGCTCGGCGTCGCTCAGCACATCTACGTTCGATGTCATCTTGAACAGGGACGCGTCGCCGATCTTCAACTCGATCGGGTCGAAGTAGAATATGCGCTTGATGTCGTCCCAGAGAAGCACCGCGGACACCGCCATCTGATCCCACACGTTGTCCCACGCCTCACCGAGACCGACGAACATCCCGATGATCTTGTTGAGCCCGCTCTTGAAGGTATCGACGACGCCGGGCATCGTGCGCTTGGACCACTCGATGAGATCCGTGAAGACCACACTCACGCGCTCGCGGAACTCCTGCCACAGACGGGCCATCTCGGGGAACGCGTATTCCCGCCACATGAAGGCGACGATCTGCGCCGTGGCGATGGCTCGGTCGCGGATCGCGTCCCACACGCCCAGGACCACGTCGCCCACTTCGAGCGTCGTGTTGCGCAGCGTGACCGTCTCTTTCCAGTTCGCGATGATCCAGCCGACCGCCAAGGACGCCGCGGTGGCTACCAAGGTGAAGGGGTTGGAGAAAAGCGATACGGTGAGGGCTTTGATCGCGAGCGTCGTGCGGTGCAGCCACCCGATGATATTGAGTGTGATGAGCGACGACGCGCCACCGAGGATGACCTTGAACGTCTGCGCGATGCGTCGGGCGTCGTCGTCGAGATCGCGCAGAGGCGTCCCGTCCACGAGCGCCTCGAAGGCGTCGTGTAGACTGGCGCCGAAACGTTTGATCGCCGCGGACGACCGTCGCAGAACCCCGGTCAGATCGAATGCGTCGTCGATCTGCTCGCCCAGGTCGATCAGGACCAACTGAACGTTGTTCTTGAGGATGTCGAACTGGCCCTTGAGTGAGTTCGCGAGCAGTTCCACCGCACCCTCGTAGCGCTCACGTAAGCCGGCAAAGAGGGCGTCGAGTGCCGAGTCCGAGTCGATCTGCCCCTTGCGGATCATGCTGCGCAGCATCCCGCTGGTCGCGCCCGGGATCGTGCGCTGCAACGCTTCGGTGAGGATCGGCACCGCGGGGATCTTGATGTCCGCGAGGCGCCGCAAGTCCTCGGCGTCGAGCTTGCCCTGACCGCGGATCTCACCGACCTGGAACGCGAAGCGGCGTAGGTTCTCCTGCGCGAGCGGGCCGCCGATGGCCGACATGGTGTCGAGCATCACTTCGAGATCGGGGATCAGGTTCTTCGTCTCGGTGCCGAGCGCCTTCATCGTCTGGACCTGGTTGGTCTGGAGCGTCAGACCGAAGGGCGTCGAACTGGCCTTGGCGCGCAACTGCGCCATGATCGCGTCGGACTCCTCCAAGGAGCCGATCAGCGACCGCACGGTGATCTCGGCCTGCTCGAAGCGCGCGAACTCGATCAGTGCCTTCGCGACGAACCCGCCGAGCGTCGTGAGCAGCGCCGCTGCGGCGAGGTTCGCCCGGTTCGACGCCCCTTCGAGCGCCGTCAGATCAACGACGGCGCGACGGACGCTTCCCGTGGACACCCGCAGGTTCAGTTCGGCGAGATCGGGCATACGCTCCCATCCACTCGGCGTCGAGCCGCCGCAGGACATCGACTTCCCACGGCGCTATGTCCAACCGCTTGAGCCGCGCCCAAGCGTCGATCAGGGTGAACCCCAGAACGCCCGGGGCGAAGCTGTTGGACTCCCGGGTCTGGCAGAGTTCCACGAACCACTCCCACAGGTAGGTCATCTCCCAGGGGAGCCACTCGTGGTGCTCGAAGTGCTCGGTCTCCTCGGGCGTCATGCCCATCTGCCGGCGCGCTTGCCGTACGTGAGCGTCGAGCGTTGCGCCACCGCTGCTCGACTCCGACTTGGTGAGTTTCAGGCGGATCTCCTCGCGCGCGAACGCGAGGAGACCCTCGATCAGTCCCCCAGGAAGTTGCTCCGGTCCTGGACGAAGGCGTCGACCTGCTCGCGCAGCCACGGCAGCGCGATGTAGAGGCGCTTCGCGTTGGCCTCGTTGCATGCGAGGGCCTGGCCCTCGAAGACGATGCCGCACCACGACTTCGTGCAGGCAGCGAGCAGGGCGATCTTGTTCGCCGCGACCTGCTGGCTGTCGATCTGCACGCTGCCACGACCGCCCAGGCGGATCTCACGCCCGGACTTCGCGACGCGGTGCATGGTCGACTGGTACGTAGGGCTGTCGGCCCCGAGCAGCGTGATCGTGACGGGCTCGCCCGTCGTCTCGTCGATCAGTGGGGAGTCGTCGGCGGGGCTCAGCACCGTCATCGTCGCCCCGACTTCACCCTTCAGGGCGGTGTCGAATTGGCTCAAGTCCATGGTGGCGGTCTCTCCTTCTCAGAGGCCGTGGGGAGGGGCGGTCTGACCGTCAGACATCCCCGAAGCGTTAGCTGTTCGAGCGCTGGATCGAGAGCGTCGTCCCGGTCGTCGCGTGGCGCAGGCCCATGAAGGGCATGTCCATCACGATGTCGCCCGTCTTGGGCGGGGACTTGGACGCGCCGGTGTACTTGATCCTCGGGATGACGACGTTGATGAACTCGGCGTTGTCGGCCGGGTCGACCAGACGCAGCCACAGCGACGACTCGGTCTCGTTGACGAACTTGTTGTAGAGCGCGGCGTCGGTGAACAGGGCGCTCACCTGCCCGGTGACCTTGGCGTCGCCCTCCGCGATGTCCACGGCCGAGTTCTGGCCGATCGCCCCCTGCGACGTGCGCCCGTTCTCCAGCGTGAACGCGATGCCGGTCAGGATCGCGATGAGCGTGCCGTTCTCGTAGATGCCACCCTCGAAGGGGGACATCGCCTCGTTCGAGGGCGCCGCGGTGGGCGTGCCGTCGAGCGGCGTGCCCGTGGCCTCGTCGAAGTCGAGCCCGAGCACCCCGTAGGAAATCGTCGGGACGTTCTCGGGCTGGACGTCCACCGCCATCGAGTTGATCGTGACGCCCCGGAAGACCTCGTACTGCGCGATGTCGAGGAAGCCGCGCTCCATCGTGAAGAACGCCTTGGTGGTCCCGATTTCGACGCGGTCACCGACCAGGTCGACACCCGGTCCCGCGCCGGCCGCCTCGGTCGTGATGCCGATGGTCGACCCGTCGAGGTTCACGAGCGTCATGGCGAGCGCCGTCACCGCGGTGACGAGGTAGTTCCCGTCGTCCCCGCCGACGGCGAGTCCGGAGAGTGCGACGACGTCGCCCGGCCGGAACCCTTCGGTCAGGAACGAGCCGGTCGCACGCACGACCTGGTCGGGGTTCGTGACCCCGATGTCGGTCGCGTTGGTGACGGTGTTCGCCCACGCGCCACCCAGAGCCGCCTCGATGAAATCGTCGTGCGCCTGGAGCGCGAGTTCACCGCCGATGGTGCCCTCGACGCTGCGCATCCCGTGGCGGTAGGACACCGTCTGGCGGTCCGCGCGCACTTCTTGCGACTCCAACGCGCCCTTACGGGGGTTGATGTCTGCGCTCGTGAACCGTTGGACCACCATCGTCGGGGTGGTCGGGGTCGTGCCCGGAGTGACTTCCGGGACGTACGTCAGTTGAACGCGGGCTCCGGAAGCGAACGCCATGGTCAGACTCCTCGATCGCGAAGGGCGTCCGACCGGAACGAGACCACCACGGGCAACGCGTAGCGCATCTCATCCTTGGAACGCCCAGACAGTATCTCACAACTCAGAACGACCACCACAGTCTCCCCCACAAGGCTCTGTCCGGCACGAAACAGCGCTTTCAACTGCAACGCCACTTGGCGCAGATCGTCCACCCCACGCCCACGCGGCCCCATGACCGCGAGGCGCAGTTCGCCGGTCAGGCGGTCGTACCCGCTGCCCACCGGCGTTTCGGCGTAGGGCAGGAAGGTTGCCTCGACGTAGAAGTCCTGCACGCCCGTAGGGTCGTCCGCCTCGTTCTCCCACCGGATCTTCGAGAGGATCGACTCGTCGAGCCGCGCGAGTTCGGCGTGGAAGGTCTGGACGACGGCGTTGTGGTCGACGCTCATGCGATGCGCCATGCGCTGCGTCGCGCGGTCGCCACGATCTCGTCGAACTCGGACAGGATGCGCTTGAGCGTGCCGCGCAGCATGGCGCGGCCCTTGGGGCTGTGACCGTCTTCGAGTGGGATGGCGTAGGCGACGTTGTTCGTGATCCAGACGTCGCCGCCGAGCGGCGCCATGCGGACCTTGACGAACTGCCACTGTAGGACCACGTCCCCGGCCGCGGCAGCCGCGGCGTACCCGAACCCTCCGATGTCGGGGCGTCGGTCGGCGTCCAGGAGCACGCGCCCGAACCCCATGCGCCAGCTCGCCCGCGCCCGACCGGACAGGACCGGCGTCGTTCGGGTCATGTACGTGAGGCCGCGGCGCAGGACTTCCTTGTGGACGGCGTCGATGGACGCGTGGACGCCACGCACCCATCGGGACACGCCGCGGTGGAAGTCTCGGCGGACGTAGGGGGCTGCCATCAGGACTTTCGCAATTGCAATTCGTAGACGGCCACGTCGTCGCCGGAGTAGATCGACGCCACCTGCCAGATGGCGTACGTGACGCCGGCGATCGTGAACCGATCATGTCTCGGGGTCGGCGGGGTGATCGCCGCACCCGCGGTCGACGTGGTGCCGATGAGGACGTAGAGATCGGTCGCGATGACCTCGCCGCTGGTCAGCCCGATGACGCGCCCGCTGGAATTCGCTTTCGCACGCGCGGCGGACATGCTGATCGGCGGGCTGGCGAGCAGCGTCGTGTCCGTCACGACGTCCGGACTGCGCACGCCGCCCGACGATGTTCCACGTGAAACACTCGAAAGCACCGCGGTGACCCCGATCTCGGCCAGCACTTCGAGCACCGCCGCGGCCATCTCGGCGTCGAGAGCCGTGCTCATGCGCGCACTCCTCGGTGTCGATCGACCCGAGCCGCCGCGGTCCCGGGGCCGAGACCAAGGCACCCGCGACCCGCCCCCGGAGAGAAGGTCCGAGTCTGCCCGGAGCCGATCGACGGCGAACGGTGCGCGCTCACGACGTAGGCGGCCCTTCGTAGTACCCGACCTTGGCCGGGGTCGCGAGTTGGTGGGGCACGCCCGCGGTGATCCCGATGACGTGGAAGAAGTAGTTGCCCGGCGACCCGGTGGGCAGGATCGTGAACCGGCAACGGTTCGCCACCGGGGTGCCCGACGCGTCGTCCTCCAGGTACTCGTCGTCGTCCAGGATCGTCGCCGTGAAGATGTCGACCTTGACGTTCGCGCTGTCGTAGACCACGAGCTTCACGGCGTCGTAGAGCGAGATGTCCGTGGCGTAGGCGCTTTCGGACGGCCCCGTGTAGAACGAGAACTCGCGCGTGTAGGTCAGCCCGATGTCGAAGGCGTTGCAGTGCGCCGACTGCCGGTAGCGAACGCCGTACGTGGTGGTCATGCGCGTGCCCCCGAAGGTTCAGCGCAGGCTACCAGAGTGCGTGGAGCGTGCGTCACGGGGCGCGCTCCAAAACCCGGAACCCTGGCCACTCTCGCGCACGGATGCCCGCGTGCTCCAGTGTGCGGTAGCCGAGCAGGATCAGCCCGAGGGGCTGCGCTTGTCCTGACGCCCGCGCGCCACCCACCGTGCAGGCCATCGTCGCCGTGAAAGTCGGCGGATCGCTCTCCGCGGTGAGTGCCGCCGCAGCACCCCCGGTGACGCTCGAGACCGCGGCAGTGAACGTCCCCGAGTCGTATCCCGCGAAGACCGCGACGGCGACGCCTCCGGTCTGCGTCGCCAAGGTCGCCGAGAACGTCGGGGGCTCGCTGCCCGCCGTTGCGGCGGCTGCGGCCCCTCCTGTGATGCTCGTCACCGCGGCGGTGTAGGTGCCAAACCCTGAGATCGCTTCGATCGCGCTCGCGGCGCCGCCGCTGGTGCAAGCGGTGGCCGCCGAGAAGGTCGGGGCCTCGTGCGCGGCGGTCGCGGTGGCTGCGGCTCCTCCCGGCGTACTCGCGATGGCGGCCGAGTACGTCCCACTGTCGAACGCCGCATCCGCGTCGCTCGCGGCCCCGCCCGTCGTCGCGGCGAGCGTCGCCGAGAAGGTCGGGGCCTCGTGCGTCGCCGTCGCCGCGGATGCCGCGCCGCCCGCGGTGCTCGCCGACGTCGCCGAGAACGTCGGCACTTCGTGATCGGCAGTCGCGGCGGCGGCAGCTCCGCCGACGACCGCGGTGACCGTCGCCGTGAAGGTGACAGCCCCCGATGTGCCCCATTCGGCGACGGCGAGTCCGTCGCCACCGTTGAACCACGCTTCCAGGTCCGCCTCGGACTTGATCGCAGCCCACATCGCGAACTCGTCGGCCTTGCCGTCGAGAGGCGAGCCGCCCGCCGAAGCCGCGCCGAAGGCGAGAACCGCGTTGCCCTCGATCGGCGTGAGTCCGACGGAGTCGGTCGTGAACGCGCTGAGCGCCGACTCCGAGTCCGGGGTCACGGAGATCCCGAGCGTGTCGTCGCTGGTGTCGTGGTAGACGATGACCGCGTACCAGGTGTCGGCGGAGAGCGAGCCGACGGAGAGTTCCTTCGTGCCCGTCCCGTCCGTGAGTCTGAACACGATCGCGGCCGTCGAGCGGTAGACGCGCCAGGACGACCCGCTGACGCCCGCGTTGTGCATTCCGGCGATGATGCCGGTCCCGGAAGCGACGGTGTCGAGCCGCACCCAGAACGCAGCCATACGCGTCGAGTCCATCGCGAGGGACGCGTCGTGACTCGGACGGATCAGGCGCTGTGCGTCGGAGGCGTCGAAGTCCGCGGCCCCGTCGATCTTGCCGCTCGCGGTTTGGCCGACGCTGCCCGACGTCGACGCCTCGTCGAGATCGAGCGCACCGATGGAGTCGAGCCGGTCGTTCCCGGCTTCCTCGTCCATCGTGTAGTGGACGAGGACGTCGTCGAGGAGCGTGTTCCCGCCTGCCGCCGTGACCCCGAGCCACGGCAGACCGATGCGCCTGCGCGGAAGAGGCCGACGACGGAAGACTCCGTAGCCCATCGACTAGGTGCCGATCTCCTCGACGATGATGTAGCCACCGATCGAGACGCTGTCCGCCGGTGCCCCGTCGAGCGTGAGGATGAACGCCTGGCTCACACCACAGCGGGGACGCGACTCGGGAGTCGGCAGGTAGTGCAATCCGACGTGGACGTTCACGGCATCGTGCCACATGTTGGTCAACGCTCCCGATCCAGCCGACGCGTCCGTCGTGTTCGCCATCTCGGCGGTGAACGACGCCGCCACGTCGGACCCGTCGAGCGGAACCGGCGTGACGGACGTACCACCCGATCCGCTCGTGTAGGAGCCTGTGGCACGTGTGAGCGTGAACGCAAGTTGCTCGCTCTCAGCATCACCAGCCTCGGTCGACTGCGTGAGCTTGATCTCGTGGATGTCGAGCAGGGCACCAGCGGGCGCGATGATCTCGACGATGTCACCCGCCGCCGTGTGCGCCGTGAAGGCGAGCGGAATCGAATACAAGCGACCCACAGGTCACCTCCTGAGATGTACGAAGAATGCGGGACGGCGGAGAGCGGACCATGGGGGAGATGCGTCGGCCGCTGCCACCGCCGTGTCTTCTAGCACGAACCCGACCCGGACGTTACCGAGATTGTCGCACGCGGCCGACCCACCAATCGTCCACAGCCAGTCGATCAGGTCCCCCGCGTCGAGCGCGACCGTGTTGACGAGATCCTCGTCGAGCACGTCCGTCGCCCCGAGGAGGAGCGAGGGACCCGTACTCGCCGCATCGACACGGAAGTCGATACCACGCTCGTTCCCGGTGCCGGGAGTGCTCGTGTCGTTCTGAACGTGAAAGAAAGCGTCTCGCACGGTCCAATCAGCGGAAGGGACGGGGTTCTGTACTTGTGTCTCATTGGTGCGTATGATGCTGGTGTTACCGCCGAGTCCGGCAGGTCCGTACTGCGCCAGCGTGTCGTTGATCGAAGCACGGTAGGAGTACGTACTCAACCCATCCGTGTCCGGCGCGAAGATGCAAGACCACGCCTTGCACGACGCAGCGACGGACGCGGTGGATCTAATGAACTTGCAATAGAACTTGTCGCCCCGTTCCAGTGCAAGTGTCGTGGACGTATCCTCACCTTCAAGATCCGTCGCTCCCATCGGTGCATCGAACCCGGCAGAAGCGAACGAAGTATCCGCGAAACTCCCGTCTGCTACTTGAACTGTTCCGCTCCAACTCTCTCCGGCTCCCGCAGCCACGTCTGTTGCCACGGTCAAGTTCTTGAGTGTGCCATCGCAGCCAAAGTAGAAGAAGTACGTAGACCCACTCGTGTCTCCCCACCCATTAGGGGCCGGATCATCGTTCGCGATGCGCTGTGTCCTCTGGCTCCCGAAGATGGGTTGGCCATCAGCGCAATCCATCTCACAAGTCCAGGTGGTCTGATCGTTCCCGACGTTCCCTCCCGCTCTCACCACCTTCCAACAAGCTCTGTCTCCACGGGCAAGCGTGACATCAACTCCGTCCTCGTTGTCTCCGGTCACCGAGTCAGAAACAGTTACCGAGAGACCTGTATCACTCCAATTGGAACCGTCGTCGTCCGATGTTCTGAGTGTGATGGTGGCAGACTCACCAGCAGAGAACCCCGCTCCAGTGACGACAGCCCGCAACTTCCTGAACGTGACCGTCGCAGGCATGACGGAGTACGCGAGGTTCTCGGTCGCGGCTCCCCCGGAGTTCGAAGCGTCCGTATTCAAAGGGAAGTAGACGGTCCCGACTCCGGCACCAATATTCCCACCCGGGAAACAGGGAAATACGAGGCTTCGCACCGGACTAGATCGCTCCCCTCTTCCGGAGATGCGCGCACAGACGCAGCAGCAGCGTGCCCGTCGCGGTCTTGAGTTGTCCGAGATTGCTCGCGGCGCTCAGCGTGTCGGTGATGAGCGCCTCGATCTGCGCCATGGACGGCAGATCCTCACCGGCCGCGGTCGCGACGGCCTGCTCCTCTGCCAGCCGCGCCGCGTCGGCGGCGTCGATGATCGCGCGCCACGCGAGGTACGCGTCACGCATCTCGACCAGTGAGACGGTCGGCAGCGGGTCCGTCTCGCTCTCGACGTCGACCACGATCGGGTCCGTCGAGTCGAGTCCCGGCTTCGGAGCGCCCCACGAGTACGCGGTGACCGTCGCGCCCTTGTCGCGCAGGACCGCGACGACCACCTGGCGCGCGATGTTGAGGGCCTCCTGCGGGGTCCCCGAGGAGAGGCCCGCAAGGGTCTCCGCCCACGTCTGGCCGTTCGGGGGCGGGAGTGTGATCGTCGACATGACTACTCCGGCTCCTCGAACGGTGCCGGAGAAGGTGCGGACCACTCGAATCGGATCAGTTCACGATTCTGATACTTCGCTACGAATTCGCAAAGCTCGTTGAACGGCATCTGAACGACGAATGGAGGCATGTTCGACCCCGCTCTGGAACGAACCACCCACAGATCCTTCCTCCACACCTGGTCGGCCATCAACTTTTCAATGAGGCCGATCTCCTCTACGGGGATGCAGACACGACCGATCGAATTCGATCGCAGCACGCCACGGAAAGGACGCGTGATGCCGTCGCCCACCCCCATGTCCATCGACTCGATGACATCGGGGGCGTGTACGTAGTACTCGACGGGGTTGCCGTTCTCGTCCTTCAACGGAAGGATCCCGTCCGAGTAGTCGGTGTCGGAAGGGTCGGGCTCCACGAACGTGAAGCGGTACACCTTGCGGAGCACCACGCGCGGAGGCTCGTGCAGATCGGGGAACTTCTGGCGGTCTCCCTTGAGCCTAGCAATCTCGTAGTCCTGCGGATCGACGACACCCGCACCTTGCATGAGCGTCAACTTCGCGCCCTCGGCCTCCTGCGCCCGCGCCACGCGCAGGGCGGCGACAGCGACGAACGCAGCGAACGCGATGACCAGGCACCAGTTGGAAATTCTCTTCATCGCTGTGGCTCCTCTGGATCTCTCCGTACTTCCGCTTCATTGCCTGGGATCGTGGGGCGCCGCGTGCGGTCCAAGTGGAGACATCCTTTCACTCATCAGCACGGGGCGAAAGGCCCGATCCGGCACCCCGCGGCCCTCCAGGTCGCGACTTCTCCTCTGGGATCTCTCCGTACTTCCGTTTCCTGCAGATGTGGTGGCCGCAGAAACGGTGACGCACATCGTAACCATCATGGGTACGTACCATCTTGCGGGGGCGGTCACACCCGAGGGCATTGCAGTCGTCGTACTCGATCTTGTTCGCCGGAGGTTTGCCGTACCTCTTGTCCACCCGTGGACGCGGTGCCTCCGTTTCGACGTCGATCCCGAGGCGGCGTTGCACGTCGGCAATCGACGGGCGTGAGAAGTCCATCACCCCTCCGCGACGAGAAGCCCCTCACGATAGCGGCGCTGGACGTCGGTGAGGAGTGGGGGCACCCGGCTACCCCTGCGCGCTCAGACGTGAGAGAAGGCCGTGCAGGTAAGTGCGTTCGCGCTGCGCGAGCGGGTCGTCCGCGATGCTTTGGAGACGATCGCGGATCGTCTCCTCGGTGTAGTGCGACTCCGCGCGCGCCCGACTCTCGGGGTTGGGCAGTCGGAACTGCACCGCGGGCGACGACGCTGCGCAACTCTTCGGGTGCCACTCGAAGATCACGGCGTCTCCTCGGATGCCTGCTCGCGCAGGAGGTCCTTGACCCACTGCGGTTTGTTCGTGACGGTCCCGGCGAGGGCCGCGACGCACAGGCACTCCTCGGGCGTCAGCGACTTCGTGCGCGCGAGGCGACCGGCGTAGGCGGCGAGCAGCCGCGTGCGGAGGGATTGGAGAATCTCCTTCGCGTCCTGGCTCGGCCGCACGGCGGCCTCGTACTCGGGCGAGTCCGGGTCGTGGCCGGCGCGGATCGCCGCGAGCGATGCGGCGCGGTGCGCCTGCGCTGCCTTCGCGAGATCGACGACGACCTGGACGGCGTCGTGCTGCTCGGTCAGGCAGACCTTCTTCGGTGCAGGGGTGTCGGGCATCGGGGTCTCTCCTGTTACGCGCCCGCGGCCGGGATGGTGATGGTGAAGGCGGTGACCTCGACGACGCCGCCCATGACGATGGACTTGTTCCCGAATACCATGTTCGGGGTGTCGCCGGACTCGCCCGCGGTGCCTTGGATGTGGCACACGTTGTCGGAGTCGAAGCCTCGGAAGTGGCCCGCGTCGTCCGAGGCGTCGGCCGAGGAGTCGTCGGTGATCGCGTTGGCCGTCGCGACGCCCGTCGAGGCGGCACCGAAGGCGGGATCGCTGAGCGGCAGCGTCGCGAGCAACGTACCGCTGTTCGCGTCGCCGCAGTTGGCAGGGGCCGCGCCCGAGCGCACCTGGAGGTAGCCTGCGGCCGATCCGGCGTCGAAGAGATCGGCGAGTGCGTCGCACATCGCGTTGCGCGCGGCCACACCAACTTCGGTTTCGAGTGCCATGGTCTCG